>Ga0209164_1000153_pt1 | contig 220018 bp, 220 predicted proteins | sample MTBNYHSulfiMetaG_FD_187458 | JGI IMG/M metagenome (GOLD analysis project Ga0209164, IMG submission 187458) | Enrichment culture microbial communities from rom New York Harbor, USA that are MTBE-degrading - MTBE-NYH (New York Harbor Sulfidogenic)... | ecosystem: Environmental > Aquatic > Marine...
TGCGGCGGGAGTGGACGTGGAGCAACTCCTTTCGGCGAGAGACGTCGTTGTGCTGGAGCTTCAAGAATGACGCCCAACAAGCAAATGGAGCCGACCCGCAGGGCGGGCGGCTCATCTGCCCCACGTTCGGCTGACCGGGGGGCCAGATCGTGACGCCATGCAGGGTCTTGGGGAACATGCTGTTGCTGGCTGGTCTTGCTGTCGCGGTGTCGTTGTCGGGGTGCGGTTCGGAGAGCGACCCGTACGTGGGCACGTGGCAGTCGCACGGCTCTGGCAACAACGATGCCGTGCTTGTCATCCGTGTCGAGTCGGGGGACTACGTCCGTTATCTTCTCGCGGACCAGAATTCCGAGGTCGCCCTGCCCATTCCATTCGTCGAGGAGGACGGCGTGCTCCGGGCTGCCGGTGCCGGCTCGAACGGCGGCGATATCGTCATCACTCCCGGTCCTGAGAACGAGCGCCTCATGCTGTCCGACGATGGCGCCGAGCGAGTCGACCTTGAAAGGGTCAGCGCGGAGACGAAGGTGCCGTCGGGCGTGTAGGAAGCTACCGCGTACCCGGACTCACAGTAGTTGACCTCGTGAACGGTAGGCAGCCGAACAAGCACGTGGAGCTGACCCGCACAGCGGGCAGCTCACGTGCTCCACGTTAGGTGTATTGAGGTCGAACATGTCGCTGCTTCGCCGGAAGAAACCGGGTCAGTCGCTCCTCCAAGCCGCTGCACAAGGCGACTTGGCTCAGTTGCGCGAACAGCTCGAGGCTGGCGTCGACCCGAACGTCTGCAACCGCGCTGGTGTCTCGGCGATCGGCATCGCCGCAAGCCGTGGCTGGGCCGAAGGGGTCGCGATTCTACTGGAAGCCGGCGTCGATCCCTCGCAACAGATCCGCAACTCCGAGCCCGGAGCTCACCAGGGCCCGCTTCTCAACTTCCCAGCTGCCAACGGCTCGATCGAGACCGTGCGTCTTCTGGTCGAGGCAGGGGCCGCTCTCGACGACGCCGACCCGACCGGTATCACGCCGCTTGTGGCCGCCGCTTACATGGGCCACGAATCGATCGTCCGGCTGCTCTGCCAGGCGGGCGCCGGTCTCGAACTGCGCGACCAGGAGGGCTACACGGCGCTGATGTTCGCCGCCAACGCCGGCCACGCGGCAGCGGCTCAAGTCCTGCTGGAGGCGGGAGCCGATCCGAACGCCCCCGCCAACGACGGCAGCACGCCGCTGATGTTCGCTGCCCAGCACGGCCATGACGAGGTGGTCGTCGAACTGCTCGGCGGTGGGGCGGACCCCGAGGTGGAGGGCACGCACGGTCTCTCCGCGATCGGCCTCGCTCGGCAGAACGGGCACAAGCGCACACTCGCCTTGCTTCAGAGGAGAGAGGGTGGAAACACCTAACAAGGGCATGCAGTCGGTCAACACGTTGCGTTGCCGCTGATGCCCCCGACGTTATGCGTTGACAAGAGGTACAGGCACCGCGTGAACGACCAACAGCGTCAGCGAGTCGCAGCGGCAGTCGCCGGGCAACGTGCCATGAACCGGGAGACTCTCTCAAGACTGCAGGAGGCGGGTCTGAGCGCGGACACAGAAGCACAGCTGGACTTCACCTACGTGGCAGCCGATCGGCAACACGCTCTGGTGCTGAAGGACTTCCTCGAGCAGAACGACTGCCTCGACGTCTCAGTGGACAAACTCGGGCGACTCCTCTCGCGCAGGTACGAAGTCACGGGCACCGGCCAGCCGACGACTCTCAGCCTCGAGATTCTCGACGAATGGGTGGAGCGGATGGTCGTCCAAGGTCTCGAGCGGGGTTGCGAGTTCGACGGATGGCGGGCCTTCGTTCCTGGCCCGGAGGCGGGCGAGCTGCGCAACATAGCGCACGGTGACCACTCGCGCCTCTTCCTCCTGCTGCCCGAGAACGGTGGCTGGGATCAGCTGCGCGACCACATCGCGACCCTGCCCGGCGTGACGATCGACCGCTACCATACCGACCACGTCGTTGCGATGCTCCTCGACTTCACCTTCCGCGGCTTCCAGTTCACGGTGAGCAACGACATGATGGCGGAGTACGACTTCATCGTTCACGACGCCGACTGCCCCGACGAGGTCTTGCGAGCTGTGGCCGACCATTGCGTGGCGTTCACCGGCAGGAAGTACATCGAGCCGGAGCCAAGCTAAGGAGGCCAGGGGGCATGGTGGTGGTTGCGGAGAGGGCGACGGCAGGCGTGAGACGGCAGCCTGACTTCAACTTTGAACTGCAACGTTTCCGTTCTCGTCTACCTGCTCTGGGCATAGCACTCCTTCGGGGTCCGGTAGTCGAGCCGTTTCCGCGGTACTCGGTCACTTCCCGGTGGTATCGTTGACTTGGAGTGAGGAGGTGCCGCGATGGCAGAGCAGACCATCACATCCGATCCCGACATCATGATGGGCAAGCCGGTGGTGGCCGGCACCCGCATCACCGTGGAGCAGATCCTCGAGGAACTGGGCTCCGGCCGTACCGTCGATGAGCTCCTCGACGCCCATCCGCGGCTCACCCGTGAGGGCGTCCTTGCCGCGCTGCGCTTCGGCGCCGAGGTCATGCACGCCGACGTCGTCTATCCGCTCTCCGCTTCCGTAGCGTGAACCTCCTCGCCGACGAGGGCGTCGATGCGCCGATCGTCGCTCGGCTGCGCGGCGAGGCCACGACGTGGTCTATGTGGCCGAGCTGGCGCCCGGCATCGGTGACGAGGCCGTCCTTGAGCTTGCCCGCGAGGAGGGCCGTGTCCTGGTCACGACCGACAAGGACTTCGGCGAGCTGGTCTTCCGTCAGCGCCGCGTCCCCGACGGTGTCGTCCTGCTGCGTCTCGCCGAGCTGGCCCCCGCACGCCGAGCAGAGGTCGTCTCGGCGGCGCTCTCGCAGCACGAAGCCGAGATGGGCGAGGCGTTCTCGGTCGTCTCGCCGGGCCAGATCCGCATCCGGACGATGGGGTAGGCGGGGACTCACAGAACAAGGGCATGGAGCCGGACAACGCGTTGCGTTCCAGGTACTTCTCGGACCTATCAAGAGGTGCTACCATAGGTCCTGTATAAAGGCCCTTTGAGGAGGACCGATGGCACCACCGACCAAGTTCTCCGAGGACGTCGTCCCGCTCAGCGACCTCAAGGTCAACCCCGGCAGGATCGTACGTCGGGTCGACGCCACCCGACGGCCGGTCCTGTTGACCAGCCGCGGTCGCGGCGTCGCCGTGGTGCAAGCCCTGGCCGAGTATGAGGCGGACTCCGAGGAGCGGGCCTTCCTGCGCGACGTGGTCAGCGGCCTGATGGACCTCGAAGCCGGCCGTGAGCTCGATCTCGAGGAGGTCAAGCGCCGCCTCGGCCTGGCCTGAATGCCGGCTCGGCACCGCATCACCTTCGCCCTCTCGGCGGTCGTCGACCTCGAGGAGGTCCGTCGCTGGTGCGTCGAGCAGGACGCCCCGGAGGTCGGCGAGCGTCTGCTGGGCGAGATCGTCGCTGCAATCGAGGGGCTCACCGACTTCCCCGAGAGCGGGCGCGTGGTGCCGGAGTTCGGAGTCGAAGGGCTGCGCGAGATCGTCCATCCACCGTTCCGCATCGTCTATCGTCTCGAGGCAGAACGAGTGCGGATCGTCCGGGTGTGGCGCAGTGAACGCCTTCTGCGCCTGCCATAGGTGGTGGGGATGTCGCCGAACACGCAGATGAGCCGACTCGTACAGTGGGCGGCTCATGCCGTCGACGTTAGCGGGACCCAACCCGGAGGCCATGGTGACGCGATGAGAGGCGAGTGGCACTGGCTCAGCGATCCCGACAAGGACAAACCGGGGCACGTCGCGCGGGCTCTCGCCGCCAAGCAGCCTGTTCGTCTTGGATACGGCGCCACCGTGTGGATTCTCGTCCACGACGTAGAGCCGCGACAGTCGGACCCCGAATCTCGTCCCTCGACGACCTACCGCCTCCATCTCCGAGCCAGCTTCCTGGAGCCGACTTGGTTCGGGCTCTGGGCGTACTGGTCCGTTCGAGGCAGGTTGAAGCGCGCGGTCGAACACCTGTCAGTCACAGTCGACGAACACGACGACGCGCCGACCGCGGTGATGGAACTCCTCTCCCGCGCTGGAGCGGCAATCGACGAGGAGATCGACTGACCGTGGCAGTCGTGATTCGAGCAGAGCCCGCTCACAAGGGCATGCAGTCGGTCAACGCACAGCGTTGCCGCGGCTGCCTCCGCCGTTCGCCCTACTTCAGCGCCTTGACAGGGGTGGTCAATCAGCGTACGCTTTCACGTACGTAGTGGGGAGGCATCATGACCACCATCACAGCGACCGAAGCGCGTCGGCTTCTGTACAGGCTTCTCGACGAGGTCTCTGAGTCGCACGAGCCTGTGCAGATCACCGGCAAACGTGGCAACGCCGTGCTCGTCAGCGAAGACGACTGGCGTGCGGTCCAGGAGACATTGCACCTGCTCTCGATTCCCGGCATGCGCGAGTCCATCCGCGAGGGTATGGCGACTCCGGTCGAGGAGCTCGACGACGAGCCCGGCTGGTGAGCTGGCGTCTGCTCTTCACCAGACAGGCGCAGAAGGACGCCGGGAAGCTGCGGGCGGCCGGACTGCGTCCCAAGGCCGAGGCGTTGCTCGAGGTGCTGCGCGAGGACCCCTTCCGGAGTCCGCCGCCGTTCGAGAAGCTCGTCGGCGATCTTCGCGGTGCCTATTCCCGACGGATCAACATCCAACATCGTCTTGTCTACCAGGTCCTGAGAGACGAGCATGCCGTCAAGATCATTCGCATGTGGACCCACTACGAGTAGAGTAGGTCTGACGTCACCATCGAAGGGCTGCGATGCCGCTGATGCCCCCGACGCTGGCCGGGGAGGAGGCGAAGGCGTGCCGGAGGACGTCTTCACCATCGACGAGTCCGATCAGGCCGAACGGCTTGCCGCTCGGATCGTCTCACTCCTGGCCCTGCGCGTGCCGCTGGCGCGGGTCGAGCACGTCGGCAGCACCTCTGTCCCGGGATGCATCGGCAAGGGCGACGTCGACATCCTGGTGCGTGTCTCTCCGGCCGATTTCGCCGGCTCTCTGTCTACGCTCGACGAATCCCTTGTCCGCAGCGGCAGGAACGACGTGACCGACACCTATGTGGAGTACGACTGGAGCGACGCAGGGCAGCGGGCGGCCGTGCACCTTGTCGCGGCCGGCGGGACCCACGATGACTTCCATCGCTTCAAGGCGCTGTTGCTCGCCGATCAGGAGTTGGTGCGCCGCTACAACGCGCTGAAGCTCCGCTATCGAGGGCGCTCCATGGATGAGTACCGTCGCGCCAAGGGCGAGTTCATCGCCCGTGCGCTTGCCGATGGCGGCGCCTCCTGAGTGCCGCCCGGCGGGGCTCACGCCTTCGGTTGCGCTCACGCCTCCGGCTGCGCGATGCCCCACTGGCGCAGCGTGCGAGCAGCCCGCCGACGTACTCTGCAACCCAGTCGCCGGGGCAGGTCCGTTACTGGGTCCAGGTTCACCACTCGCGAGGCGGCTCGAACAGCCGGGCAACGGCCGGACACCTGTCGTGAGCCGGGACCCGGCAGGGTCTTCTCACGCAGACGGGGCGCCCGGATGGGCGCCCCGTCTTCTGCGTTCGAGCTGGTAGCCGCCGTTGATGGTACAGCGGCCCCGGCGCTCTGTCAGCTGTGCGCTGTCACGGCACGAAGCGCTCGTCGGGCGGCAGCTCGCAGACGTCCACGATCCGTGACTTCTGCAGCAGGACCTCCCAGTTGTAGTCGACCCACTCCTGCACGCGCTCGAGCAGGTGCTCGTTGCCGGGCTTGAAGAGGTGGCGGAACCGTCCCTGCTTCTTGAGCCACGGCGCCAGCGGCAGCTTCTCCTTCGGCATGTAGGTGATGCGGTAGACGCCGTCCTCGACCTCGTAGAGCGGCCAGTAGCAGGTGTTGACCGCCTCGCGGGCGAGGGAGATGGAGTCGGCGCCGTCGGTGCGCCAGCCGCGCGGGCACGGCGCCAGGATGTTGAGGAACGTCGGCCCCTCGGTCGCCAGCGCCTTGGCCGCCTTGCGGACCAGGTCGCGCGGATCGTGCGGTGAGGCCTGCGCCACGTAGCGCAGGCCGTGCGCGATCATGATCTGCGTGAGGTCCTTGCGGCTCTGCTCCTTGCCGGCCTTCGCCTTGCCGACCGGGCTGGTCGTGGTCCAGGCGCCCGGCGGCGTCGCCCCGGAGCGCTGGAAGCCGGTGTTCATGTAGGCGCCGTTGTCGTAGCAGACGTAGAGCATGTCGTGGCCACGCTCCATGGCGCCCGAGAGGCTCTGCAGGCCGATGTCGTAGGTGCCGCCGTCGCCGCCGAAGGCGATGAACTTGACGTTGTCCTCGATCTTGCCCTGCTTCTTGAGGGCCCGGAAGGCGGTCTCGACGCCGCTCAGGGTGGCGGCGGCGTTCTCGAACGCGGTGTGGATGTAGCCGCCCTCCCACGACGTGTACGGATAGATGGTCGTGGAGACCTCAAGGCAGCCGGTGGAGGCGGCGACGACCACCGGGTCGTCGGTGCCCATCAGTACCTGACGGACGACGATCGGGGCGCCGCAGCCGGCGCACATGCGGTGCCCGCCGGCCAGTCCGCTCTTCTCGCGGATGAGGTTGTGCCACTGCTGCCGCGCCTCCTCGAAGACACTGGTCTTCGCGAGGGCGTCGGCGGGGCAGACGTCGACGCACTCCCCGCACATGATGCAGCGGCTCTCGTCGGTGGTGTAGCTCTGCAGGGCGCGGGTGTTGAAGGTGAGCGCGCCGGTCGGGCAGGCGGTCACGCAGCGGCCGCAGGTGATGCAGTCGGCCAGCTGCAGCGACTCGCCGTACGGCGTGTCGACCTCCATCAGGAAGCCGCGGCCGCTGAAGTCGTAGCAGGCCGGGCCGGCCACGTCGCGGCAGACGCGGATGCAGCTGCCGCAGCTGACGCAGCGGCTCATGTCGCGGTGGATGAACGGGTGCTCGTGTCGCGCGTCGACCCGGCGGACCAGGCTGTTCTGCGTGACGAGCTCGTTCTCGGTGATGCCGTACTCGACGCCGAGCTTCTGCAGCTCGCAGTCGCCGAGCGACGGACAGGTGCACTGCAGGCAGCGAGCCGCCTCGGCCTGAGCGGTCTTGCGTTTGAAGCCCTTCTCGACCTCGTGGAAGTCCTGGGCCCGCTTGCTGGCGGCCACGGCCGGCATGTGCCGCCGGTCGGCGCTCTCGGCGCCGATGCCCATCTTGAGCCAGACGGGGCTGCGCTCGGCCAGCGCGCGGCCGAGCTCGCCGAGCTTCTCCTCGTCGCGGAGCTGTTCGAGGTAGGGCAGGCCGGCGAAGAGGGCGAGGTCGCTCTGCAGCTTGTCGAGGTCCTCCCCGCGCAGCCAGGCGTCGATGGAGAGTGCGGCGCGCTTGCCGCCGGCGATGGCGTGGATCGCCGACTTGGCGCCGGTGACGGCGTCGCCGCTGGCGAAGACGCCCTCGTCCTGGGTCTGGCCGGTGTAGTGGTCGGCCTCGATGAGGCCCCAGGAGGTGAGGGTGATGTCCTCGCGCGCCTCGTCGACGTCGGGGACGTAGCTGAGGGCGGCGACCACGGTGCCGGCGCGCACGCTGAACGTGCTCCCCTTCACCTTCCTGAGCTTGCCGTCCTCGCCCGGCTCCACCCGCACGCATTCGACGCTGCTGGGCTTGCCGGTCTTGGTGGTCTTGATGCGGGTGGCCTCGGCGAGGAACTCGAACTCGATGCCCTCCTCGCGGGCCGCCTGCAGGTCGCGCTGGCCGGCCTCGACCGCGTCGGCGTCGTGGCCGGCGATGACGACGACCTTGCGGGCGCCGAGGCGCAGCGCCGTCCGCGCCGCGTCGAGGGCCACGATGCCGTCGCCGACCACGGCCACGGTGCCGCCCATCGCCGCCTTCTTGCCCTCGTTGACGTCGCGCAGGAGCTCGAGGCCGTCGAGCATGGCCTTGCGGTTCTCGATGCGCGGGGTGGCCGTCTGCCAGGCGCCGACGCCGACGAACACGGCGTCGAAGCCGGCCTGCAGCAGGCCGTACGGCGTGATGTCGACGCCCAGCGCGAGGCTGTCCACGAATCGCACGCCGGCGTCCCAGAGCGGCTGCAGCTCGGCGTCGAGCACCTCCTCCGGGAGGCGGAAGTGGGGGATGCTGTAGCGGAGCATGCCGCCGGGCTTCTCGTTGCGGTCGTAGATGGTGACCTCGTGGCCGGCGGCCGCCAGGTACCAGGCGCAGCTCAGGCCGCTGGGCCCGGCGCCGATGACGGCGACCCGCTTGCCGGTCGCCGGCTCGGAGGTGAGCACCGCCGGGGCGTGGTCGCCGGCCGCCCGGTGCAGGGCGCAGATGGCGACGGGGTCGTCGACCTCGCCGCGCCGGCACACCGGCTCGCAGTACCGCGGGCAGACGCGGCCGAGCACGCCGGGGAACGGCAGGTCCTCGCGGACCGTGGCCGCGGCGCCGGCGTAGTCACCCTGCTCGACCTTCGCCAGGAAGGCGGGGATGTCGATGTGAGTGGGGCAGGCGTGCGAGCACGGCGCCTCGCAGTAGGAGTCGTGGTCGCTGAGATACATGCGCAGGTAGCTCGCCCGCCGGGCACGGACCCGCTCGGTGTCGGTCTGGACGACCATGTCGTCCTCGACCCACGTGGTGCAGGCGGTCTGGAGCTTGTCCTCGCCCTCGATCTCGACGAGACAGAGGCGGCAGGCGGCCCATGGGGCCATGCCCTCCTGATGGCAGAGGGCGGGGATCTCGACGCCGGCCTTCTTCGCGGCCGCCAGCACGGTCTCGCCGTGCCGCGACGTGACGGCCTTCCCGTCGATGGTCAGCTTCACGGTGGTCCCGGTCGTGGTGCTCACGAGGACCTCCTTCCTGCCAGCGCGGGTTCCTTGCCGCCGGTCCTCACCCCGGCCGACTTCACCATCACGGCGTCGAACTTGCAGACCTGACGGCACGTGTCGCACTTGATGCACAGCCGCTGGTCGATGCGGTGCGGCTGCTTGCGGTCGCCGGAGACGGCCTGCACCGGGCAGGCGCCGTAGCAGGCGTGGCAGCCGGTGCAGTCGTGCCTGGAGATGGTGTAGCGGATGAGCGAGCGGCAGACGCAGGCCGGGCACCGCTTGTCGAGGATGTGGGCGTCGATCTCGTCGCGGAAGTAGCGCAGGGCGGTGCGGACCGGCCGCACGGCGCCGGCGCCGAGCTCGCAGAGGGCGCCCTCCTCGATGTCGTCGCAGAGACGCTCCAGGCGGCCGATGTCCTCGGGCTCGCCGTCGCCGGTGCTGATGCGCTCGAAGATCTCCAGCATGCGGCGGGTGCCGACCCGGCAGGGCACGCACTTGCCGCACGACTCGGCGGCCATGAAGCGCAGCGCGAACAGGGTCAGGTCGACGATGCACGTGCCGTCGTCGACGACGACCACGCCGCCGGTGCACATGCGGGCCCCGGTCTCGCGCAGCGACTCGTAGTCGTAGCGCACGTCGAGTTCGTCCGCCGGCAGTACGCCGCCCGACTGGCCGCCGGGCTGCACGGCCTTGAGCGTGCGCCCTTCGGCGACGCCGCCGCCGAGGCCGACGACGATCTCGCGCAGGCTGGTGCCGAGCGGCACCTCGACGAGGCCGCTGTTGCGGACGCCGCCGGTGAGCGAGAGCACCTTGGTGCCCTTCGCGTCTTTGCCGCCGACGGAGGCGAAGGCCTCGGCGCCGTGGCGGATGAGCCACGGGAGGGAGGCCATGGTCTCGACGTTGTTGACGGCGGTCGGCTGGTCGAACAGGCCCTGCTCGACGAGCCGCACGTGGTGGCCGCGCGGCATGGAGCGGCGGCCCTCGATGGTGTTGACCAGGGCGGTCGACTCGCCGCAGACGTAGGCGCCGGCGGCGGCGAAGACGCGTACCTCGCAGCCGAAGCCGCTGCCGAGGATGTCTTCGCCGACGAGGCGGCGCTCACGGGCCTGGTCGAGGGCCGTCTTGAGCCGCTCGACGGCCGGCGCGTAGTCCTGGCGTGTGTAGATGTACGCCTCGGTGGCGCCGACGGCGAAGGCCGCTATGAGCACGCCCTCGATGACGGCGTGCGGGTCGCCCTCGAGCAGCGAGCGGTCGAGGAAGGCGCCGGGGTCGCCCTCGTCGCCGTTGCAGACGACGTAGCGGCGCTCGCCGGGGTTCTCGCGGCAGAGCCGCCACTTCTTCCCGGTGGGGAAGCCGCCGCCGCCGCGGCCGCGCAGACCGGCGGCCTCGACCTCGGCGATGACGCCCTCCGGGTCGTCGTCGGCGAGCACTGTGGCCAGCGCAGCGTACCCGTCGCGGGCCAGGTAGTCGTCGATGCAGGTGGGGTCGACGGTGCCGAGATCGGCCAGCACGCGGCGTTCCTGGCCGGCGTAGAAGGGGATCGCCCGCTCGTCGGCGACCGGCTCGCCGGTCGCCGGGTCGCGGTAGAGCAGCTCCTCGACGACGCCGTCGCCGACGACACTGGTCTCGACGATGGCCGGGATGTCCCGCGGCTTGACCCGCGGATAGAAGATGCCCTGCGGCCGCAGGACCATGATGGGCCCCTCGGCGCAGAAGCCGTGGCAGCCGCTCTCGACGATCTCGACCTTGCCGGCGAGGCCGTGCTTCTCGAGCTCGTCGCGGAGGGCCTCGCGGAGGGCGGCGGCGCCGGAGGCGTCGCACGCGGTGCCGCCGCAGAGGCTGATGTGCGGGCGCTCGCCGGCGCCGCGGACGGCCTTCGGCCTGTGGGCCTTCTCGAGCGCGGCGTGGATCTTTGCCGCGCGATCGCCGGACGTGGCTGAGGTCTTCTTCGTCGCCATCTCAGACCTCCTCGTCGCGGCGGAGCTTGCGGACGAGCTTGCGCGCCTTGGCCGGCGTGTAGTCGCCCATGGTCTCGTCGCCGAAGCGCACGACCGGGGCCAGGGCGCAGGCGCCGACGCAGTTGACGGCCTGCAGGGTGAACAGCATGTCATCGGTCGTCTGGCCGACGGCGATCTCCATCTCCTGCGAGAACGCCTCGAGCACCAGTGGCGCGCCGGCCACGTGGCAGGCGGCGCCGACGCACACCTCGACGAGGTGCTTGCCGACCGGCTGGAGGTTGAACTGCGGGAAGAAGGTCGCCACGCCGTAGACCTGGCTGAGCTTGAGGCCGGTCTCGGCGGCGATGTCCTCGAGGGCGCGCCGCGGCAGGTACCGGTAGGCGGCCTGGGTGGCGTTGAGCGCCTCGACGAGGCCGGCGCCGTCGCGCAGCCCGGCCATGACGGCGTCGAGCGGCCGCGGGTCGATCTCCGGCTGCGCCTCGAGCGCCGCGGCCTTCTCCGCCGCGACGTCCCAGGGCAGCTCCGGCGCCTCGGCGCGGTAGTCGATGTCGATGCAGTCGACCGGGCAGGTGCGCTCGCAGAGCGTGCACGAGTAGCAGCGCAGCTCGCCGCCCTTGTCCTTCACGAGGTCGAACAGGCCGACCCCCTTCTTCTTGCCGACCAGCTGCCGCTGCTCGAAATCGATGCCCTCGAGCACCTCGTGCATCTGTGAGCCGCGACGCTGGGGCGCGGCGGTCTTCTGTCTGGCCATCGTCACACCCGGTCCTTGCGGAGGTTGAGGTACGTGCGCTCCACGGGCAGCTTCTCGCCGGCGGCCCCTCGCAGGAGCACGTCGTAGGCCTCGCGGATGTTGTCGGGGAAGATGTCGCGGCCGCCGAGGCCGTAGATGAACGGCACCATCTGCGGCCGCTTCTCGAGGTCGTAGAGGGCGGAGCGGATCTCCATGAACAGCGGTCCGCCCTGGGCGCCGTACGAGTCGGCGCGGTCCATGATGCCGACGACCGCGCAGTCCTTGAGCAGGTCGACGAACGCCTGCACCGGGAAGGGCCGGAAGACGTGGATCTTGACCAGCCCGGCCTTGACGCCCTCTGAACGGAGCTTGTCGACGACGCCGCGGGCGGTGCCGCAGGCCGAGCCGATGGCCACCAGCGCCACCTCGGCGTCGTCCATCATGTACGGGGTGAGCAGCTCGTACTTGCGGCCGGTGAGCTCGGCGAACTCGTCGCTCACCTGCTCGATGACTCGGAAGGAGCGGTCCATGGCCCGCTGCTGGGCGGCCTTGTGCTCCTGGAACCAGCCGTGGAGGCTGTCGAACGGGCCCACGGTGACCGGTTTCTCGACGTCGAGCAGCGGGTTGGTCGCCACGTACTCGCCGATGAACGCCTTGACCGTCTCGTCGGGCAGCATCTGCAGCGGCCCGATGGCGCCGCTGATGATGAAGCCGTCGAGCATCGACATCACCGGCGTGCGCACGTCCATGTGCTCGGCGATGCGGATGCCCATGATGGTGTCGTCGTAGGCCTCCTGATGGTCCTCGCCGTAGAGCTGGATCCAGCCGGTGTCGCGGCCGCCCATCGTGTCGCTGTGGTCGCAGTGGATGTTGATGGGGCCGCTGAGCGCCCGGTTCACCGTCGTCATGACGATGGGGAGCCGGTACGAGGAGGCGATGTAGAGCATCTCCCACATGAGGGCGAAGCCCTGCGAGCTGGTGGCCGTCATGGTGCGGGCGCCGCCGGCGGCGGAGCCGATGACGGCGCTCATCGCCGAGTGCTCGCTCTCGACGGTGACGAACTCGGTGCCGACCTTGCCGTCGGCCACGAACTGGGCGAAGACCTGGACGACCTCGGTCTGGGGGGTGATGGGGTAGGCGGCCACCACGTCGGGCTCGATCTGGCGCATCGCCTCGGCGACCGCCTCGTTGCCGGTGACCGCGAGGATGGGTGAGTCTGTCGCAGCCACCGCTACTCCTTCTTCTCGACGTGCATGGTGATGGCATCGCGCGGGCACTCCTTGGCGCAGATGCCGCACCCCTTGCAGTGCGCCTCGTCCATGCCGACCGCCCGGTCGTCGTCGCTCACGAGGACGGCGGCGTCGGGGCAGTAGAAGTAGCAGAGCATGCAGCCGTCGCACTTCTCCGGATGGAACTCCGGCCGCTGCGAGCGCCAGCCGCCGGTCTCGTTGTAGATGGAGTTGCCGGCCTCGGGGATGGTGGCGCCCAACTCGTGCTCCTCGGGACCCCACTGGTTGATGTCACTGGTGTCCCACTCGGGCTTCGGGAGCTTCGGCTGGCGGACCTTCTCCGCGGGCTTCGGAGCCGTGGCCGTCGCACTCTTGCCGCCGACCGCGGGCGTGCCTGACTTCTTGCGTGGTGTCATTCGCCCTGGACCTCCTCGTAGGAGCGGGTGAGCGCTTCGATGTTGCCTTCCACGACCTTGGGCGGGAACTTCTTGGAGAACTCCGCCCGCAGGAACTCGACGATCTCGTCGAGGGCGAACATGCCGGTGATGCGGGTGAGAGCGCCGACCATCGGGGTGTTGGGGATGGGGCGGCCGATGCACTCGACGGCGATCCTGGTGGCCGCGATGGTGTACAGCTTGCGGCCCTCGAGCTTGTAGTGGGCGCGCAGTTCGGCCGGCGACACGTCGCTGTTGACGAGGACGACGGCGTCGTCGGGCGCCCCGGCAGTGACGTCGACGACGCTGAGGAGGGAGGAGTCGAGGACGACGACGATGTCCGGGTTCGTGATGCCGGAGTAGACCTGGATGGGCTCGTCGCTGAGACGGGTGAACGCCACGATCGGCGCCCCCGAGCGCTCCGGGCCGTACTCGGGGAACGCCTGGAAGTGTTTCCCCTGCCCGAGGGCCAGCTCGGCGGTCACCTTGGCGGCCGTCACCGCCCCCTGACCGCCGCGGCCGTGCCAGCGGATCTCGACGAGTCCGTCCATCATGCCTCCTCGTCGCGGGTCGTCGGAACGCCTGCGGCGTCCTGCCCGCGGTCGGTCGAGAGGAGCTGCCGACGTTGCGTCACAGCTCCTCGCCGTCCCGGTCGCCCGGGCTTCTCCGGAGCGCCAGCCGGCCGGCGATCGCCCGGCCGAGCGTCAGCTCGTCTGCGTACTCGAGGTCGCCGCCGACCGGCAGGCCGCTGGCCAGGCGCGTGACGCGCACGTGGTCGGGCAGCAGGTCGGCGATGTAGAGCGCCGTGGCTTCGCCGGTCATCGTCGGGTTGGTGGCGACGATGACCTCGGTGACGTCCTCCTGCGTGCGGCGCTCCAGCTCCGCCAGGCGCAGGTCGCCCGGCTCGACGCCGTCAATGGGCGAGAGGGCGCCGCCGAGCACGTGGTAGACGCCGCGGAACTCGTGCGTGCGCTCGATGGGGATGATGTCGGCCGGCTGCTCCACGACGCAGATGACGGCGGGGTCGCGCCGTGTGTCCTCGCAGATGGTGCACAGATCGCCCTCGGCGAGGTTGAAGCAGCGGCTGCAGAACCCGATCTTCTCTTTGACCTCGACGATAGCCTCGGCGAGGGGGAGGATGTCTTCGGGCCGCTGGCGGAGGATGTGGAACGTCAACCGCTGCGCCGAGCGCTGCCCGATGCCGGGCAGCTTCGTGAGCTCGGTGATGAGACGTTCTACGGCAGGCGAATACACCGCCTGGCGGCTCCTTCCCGTGACTCAGGACGTGGTCGGAGGCTGCCGGCCTGCCGCGCGCTCCGCGCGGCCACCGGCGCTGCGAAAAAGCCCCGGCTATTCTACTCCGTACGCCCGCGCGGACAAGAAGAGGCGCTGTGAGGGGGGGTCAGCGCCACGGCACCATGGACTCCCGTGTCTGCCAGCACCCTCTCCTCATCTGCCGTCGATACCGAGTGCACGAAGACTTCAGAGCGGCTCAACACAACGGCAACATCCGTGCCTCAGACTGGCAGCATCCCCCACACGGGGGCACCCAAGCCCCCAAGGCGCCCGCCCCCCGGGCGCCCAGTGAGCGAGAGAAGCCCTGGTCCCCTCCGGGGCTTTTCTCGCTGGTGGAGGGGCACTCCGATCCGAGGCGGACGACGTGGTGAATGCCGAAAAGGGCCGCCTCGTGTGAGACGGCCCTTCCCGGGACCCCGTGCCTCGAGCGTCGGCGCGAGGCCGACGACCTTGACGGTCGTCGCTACTGCTTCACCCAGACGACGTCGTCGAAGACGAGTTCGCCGTCCTTGTACTCTCCGACCTGGGTCTGAGTCTCGTCGAACGCCGTGAACTCGAGCGTCACCTCGGAGCCGTCCTGGGTCCACTTCCCGTCGAAGCTCAAGTCGCCCTCGAAGTCGGGGACGGTGCCCGCGAAGGTCAGCGTGCCGTCGTCGGCCAGGGTGACGGTCATGTCCTTGAGGGACTCATCGCCCGACTTCCACCTGTACTCACCGGCGGTGCCGTCGTCTCCGCCGCAGCCGACGGCCAGTGCCCCACCGAATGCGAGCAGTACGACGATCGTGAGAAACAGCACTCTGCGCATGGACCCTCCCCTTTGCCTGCCATGGTGCGCTTGTGACGGCGGGAATCCTTTCATGGCGACGCCCGCCGCGGCCAGCGCGAGCACATCCACTGCGACACGGCGTCATCGCGAGGATGGGAGTGGGCCCCGGTTCGTGGTGGCGGCGGTGCTGAACGTCCTGCGCTGGCGCGAGACGCGCCATGTGAGGGTCAGGGCGACGCTCTAGTCAGGCTCCGGCCGCTGCCTCCCGACAGTCGTCGTTCGGCGGGGTGCCGGCCAGGTGGGGCGCCACCTTCACCGTGGCGCGCTCGCGGCCTCGAGGCTTGCGGCAGATCACGATCTGCACGTCGCGGTCGAGCGCGTTGAGGAAGCGGATGAGCCGCTCCATCGAGAACCCGGCCAGCTTCCCGGCGAACAGGTCTGACACCTTGGGCTGAGAGGTGCCGAGCAGTTCGGCCGTCTGCTCCTGGGTGAGGTGACGATGGGTCGCGATGCTCTTGATCTGGAGAGCCAGATCGGCTTTGGCGATGAGCTCGTCGGAATCGGGCAGGCCGAGATCGGCAAACACGTTGCCGCTGCTGCGGGTGAACTCAGTCTTCTCGTCGGCCATCTCTCTCCCCTCCTCGCTCGTGCAGCGTGCGAGCCATCTCCAGGCGGCGCCGGATGAGCTCCACGTCCCGCTTCGGCGTCTCGCTCCCACGCTTCGACTTCTTCTGGTAGGCGTGCAGCACGTAGACCGTGTCCCCGATGCGCACTGTGTAGACCGCGCGATAGGTGTCGCCATCATGCCTGCGGACGACTTCAAGGACGCCGGCGCCCTTGAAGCCTTTGAGCGGTTTCGCGTCTTCGTGCTTGCCGCCTTTCTGAGCCTCACGTAGCGCGAAGCCCACGAACCGCTTGACCTCGTCGGGGAACTTGCGGAGATCCTCCAGTGAGGACCCGATCCACACCAGTTCCTTGGGTCCCCGCATCGCCATGAGCGGAGTATACCAGATATGGGATAGTGCGCAAAGGGGCAGGCAACGTGGTCAGATCGTCGCGGGAACAACCAGGAGTCGCGATCGGATGAGGAGATCACCACCTCCGCCTGGAGGGACGGGGAGGAGGTCGTCAGGCGGCTGCCATCACTGACCGAGAAGCTGGTTGGGCAGGCCTTCCACGATCTCGATCCCAAGGCGGTCGGCTTCAGCCAGGACGGCCTCGGTGAACGCCACCATCTCGTTCTTCATCGTCGACACTCGGTCTTCGATCTCCGGGGGCGGCGTATCCCCCTCGAGGATCCCGGTGTCACCCTTCTCGACACTCTCCGCCACGAACGCATAGATGTCGGCTGTGGCCTCGCCGGCCGCGATGAGCTTCTCGTGCGCTTCGGCCAGTCTGCGCGGCGGGTCTATCGTCCGAAGGTCGGCGGCCCACTCGTCGACGAGTCGGGCGAGCGCTCGCATCGATTCCTGGTAGGGCAGCCAGGTCGATGACTCATCGGGGTCGAAGGCACCGGTTGCCGCTGAGGCTGCCTGGAAGACCTCCTGGGCATCCGACGATTCGAGCGGCGCACCGATCGAGGCGACGTAGTTGCGAAGGGCGGCGGCCTCAGAGCCCCCGACCGGGGAGGGAGCCTGCGAGACCTCTGCGGGCGAAGCGCATCGCGAAGGAGTCGGAGCGTCCGGCTCGCTGGCCGCTCCGCAGCCGGCTGCGATGACCAGGGCCGCCAGCACGGCTGCCAGGGGGTAGATCTTCGTCGCCATGAGCGCAGGCTACCATCCTCCTCGCATCGATCGTGAGTGAGGCGAATCGTCGCGGCAATAGCCGCTTCTTCGTGTGTCGTGGCGAGGTGGCAGCGGTGAGAGCTTCTTCAGGGGCGAGAATCCGTGCGCCGCTGCGCGTGGGCACGATCCGTCCGGCCGGGGAGGCGACTGCCTCAAGTAGACTGGCTGCCGCGCGTGCTACGCAAGGGAGAAACCACCGGGGAGGTCGAGAAGATGCCCGCAGAGCCGACCGCCATGACCGTTCTGGGGCCTGTAGCGGCCGCCGACCTCGGCATCACGCTGCCGCACGAGCACATCCTCTGCGACATCACCTGCCTGTGTCCCGAGCCCGCCGATGAGGAAGCGCGTGCGTTCGCCGAGCGCTCCATCGACATCGACATGCTGGGCGCCATCCGCCGCGACCCGCTTGCCAACCGGCAGAACTGCCTGCTCGACGACCTCGACCTGGCGATCGAGGAACTCCGCGCGTTCGGGGAATTGGGCGGCCGCACGGTCGTGGAACTGACCTTGCGCGACTGCGCCCGCGACCCGGCGGGGCTGGTGCGCGCCGCCGAGGTCACCGGCCTCAACATCATCTGTGGCTGCGGCCACTACCTGCACTTCATCCATCCGGCGGATGTGGCGGACAAGAGCGAGGAGTGGATCGCCGACCGGATGATCGAGGAGTTGACCGAAGGGATCGGCGAGACCGGCATCCGGCCCGGCATCATCGGGGAGATCGGCACCGTCGACCCGATCCATCCGCGCGAGGAAGTGATGCTGCGGGCCGCCGTCCTCGCCCAGCGGGCGACGGGGCGGACCATCACCGTGCACACGAACCTCGGGTCCCGCAACGGGCTGGAGGTGCTCGGGATCCTCGAACGGGCGGGGGCGGACCTCGGCCGGGTGGTCATGGGACACGTCGACTTCGCCTTCGGCCATCTCGATGTGACGTTCGAGGAGGCGCTCGCCTACCACCTCGCCATCGCCGAGCGCGGCTGCTTCGTCGAGTACGACACCGTCGGCGCCGACACCTACTTCCGGGCCATCGGCGACGCTCCGGCGTTCTGGTGTGCTTCCGACAAGGAGCGGGCGGCCGGCGTGGCCCGGCTCTTCGAGGCCGGCCACGGCGACCAGGTCCTCATCTCGCACGACATCTGCCTCAAGCACCACCTGAAGCGCTACGGAGGCTTCGGCTACGGCCACATCCTGCGCGAGTTCCAGACGAACCTGAAGGACGCCGGCCTCGACCAGAGCGACATCGACCACATCCTCATCGACAACCCGCGGCGGATGCTCGCCGGGTGACAGGGCCCGGGTGTCTAGAGGCGGGCGCCGGTCGCGCCGTCTTTCAGGTGGCCGAGGACGTAGGTGGTGACGTCGCTCGGCGCGACGTACTCCGGGTCGGCGCTCGCGGGTAGTACGCGGCCGGCCATGCGCCGGTAGCCGGTGTCGAGCCAGGGAGACCGCTTCCCGGGGTCGGTGCCGACGTACTGGTCGAGCAGCAGCCAGCCGATCCCGACCAGACGCCGCATCTGAGGCTCCTCCTCTGTGGCGAGGATCTCGTCGAAATCGTCGGGGGTGTAGCGGACGCGGTTGCCGTCGCGGTCGAAGGTGTCGAACACGCCGTCGAGGCCGGTCGCGAGCTCCTCGGCGGCCGGTGCGCGAAGGCTGCGGCGTGACCTCGAGCCCCGCATGTAGACGATGAGGAAGACGACGAGGGCGACGCACGCCGCGAAGATGAGGATGGTCCAGACCGATGTCGCCCAGCCCCAGTCCATGTCCATGGCGATGTCTCCCGGTCGTGTTCCGGTACGCTACGCGCGAGGGATCGTGGTCAGCGCCGCCTCGCGCGCACGATGACGAGGATGACGTAGGCGAGACCGCCGATGAGCGCGATGGGGAGCACGATCCCCAGAACGAGGAGTCCTTCCTGCCAGCCCATCGTCCTCCCTCCGATTCCTGCTGCGAGGTTAGTACAGAGTAGACGGTGAGAGCGGCCGCGGCAAGGGCTCGGGGCCGATGCAGGGAGCCATCCTCTCGGACCCGATGACGTTGCTGGTGGAGGACGAGAGGCGAGCGCTCGTTCAGCCGAGCAACAACGCTCCGATGACCACGACCAGGATCACGGCCGCCGCGAAACCGAGCACGCAGACGCCGGCGAACGGCATGCGGCGCATGGCGTCCTCCGGGCCCTCCATCTTCATGATCATCGGCCTCCCGAGGTTGAGGCCGACGATTAGCGCGATGCCGAAGACGATCGCGATGCCGCCGACACCTGCCAGCGCGAGGTAGAGGAAGATGCCGTAGCCGGTCAGGGCCGAGAGGATGAGCGCCAGGGCTCCGACGACCGCACCGAGCGCGCAGGAGACGATGAACTGTCGCAAGCGCCTGCGCCTGCGAAGTCGCCAGGCCGGCATGCGGTGCCGGCACTCGGGAGCGGCGGCATGGTCGACCCGGCGTGTCCGGCGCGTCACAGGTAGTGGATCCCCGCGGTGATCAGGCACGGCACGGCGGCGACGACCGTGTAGACCGACCTCAGCCGAGCGCCGCGGCGCTCTCTGATCTCGCCGTCGGCGTCGGCGCCGGGGATGTCACGGGAGTCTGAGTGCCGGGTCGTCTCCGAGCCGGACGACCGCACCCATGGGGCGAGCAGACCGGCCTGGACGACGGCGACCACGAACACGCCGAGGCCGACCCAGGCGGCCACCTGGTAGAAGCGGCCGGCGTCTGACGTCGCCAGACCGACGATGGCCGCCGCGCCGAGCAGCAGCAGGCCGACGCCGAGCGCCACGGCGAACTTGATGGCGGTACCTCTCACGGGATGTCTCCCCTGGGGCCTGTCACGTGTGCCCCGTCCTTTGTCGGTGAAGCTGCTCCTCGACTCTCGATCGCATCCCGGGCTCGAGCGTACCCGCCTCCGCCCCAGACACCTCGACCGCCGGCAGGCCGACGGCCTTCGTCCTTCGGCGCGCCAACCAGGCGGCGATCAAAGCCGCGAGCAGCGACACCAGCAGGAGGCCGCCGGTCGCGTAGAGGGCCGCGCGGCCGGAGACGAAGCTCTGTCCGGTCTGGAGCTCGGCCAGGGCGAAGAGGACGACGAGGGCGACCCAGACGACCACCCAGAGGGCCGCCGACCAGTGCCGGAATCGCCACAGCGTCAGGAGCGAGGTGACGATGCCGCTGCCGACGAGCACCAGGAGCGCCGCCGCCAGCGCCATGAGGATGAAGTAGGCGAGCACGTGGGAGGCCTCGTAGGGGCTCTCGAGGAACGCGACGGCCAGAGCGAGCCCTATCATCATGGTCAGCGGCCACGACAGCAGCGACCAGGGCGAGCCGACCGGGCCCACCGAACGACGGGCGACGAACGTGACGCCGACTACCGCCGCCAGGCAGGCGGCCGCCACGAGCGGCCACGAAGCGGACGCGAGGGCGGCGGCCGGCTGTGGAGCGGCACCGCCGACAGCCTCGACCGAGACGAACGACAGGCACAGGAACGGCGCCCCCCACGTCACGCCGACGGAGAAGAGGCGTGTCGGCGCCCAGCCGCGGCCCACGGTCATCGGCAGACCGTGGACGCCCTTCTCGAACCATCCCGGAGGGAGCGAGTCGCGCACTGCGGCCTCCGCCGTTGCCGTCGTCCTGCGCCTGGCGTGGAGCTCGCTCGACCCCGGCCGACGCGCCGATCGTCTACGAGCAGATGAGTACAGGGTAATGTGCGGCGAGGAGCGTCGCAAGGGTGCGACGCGTGCCGCGGCGCGTACTCCCCGGGAAGTAGGGCGGCGTCCATCCGTGGGTGGTAGGCAGCGAGGAGGTCATCGCCTACGATGACCGTCATGAAGATAGAGGACCTCGAGCGGCGGTTCTTCGGCATGCCCGAGAGCGTCAACGCGCTCCTGTCGGTCGGGCTGGCCGGTCTGGTCTGCCTGCAGGTCTGGGCGCTGACCTTCTGGGACTACGCCGGCTCGGCGAGCCGCACGCCGCCCGGCGCGCTGACCTACGCGCTGGCGGCGCTCTCGTTCCTGCCGCTGGTGGCGCGGCGCCGCTGGCCGACGGTGGCGCTGGCAGCCTCCGGCGCGGCGGCGTTCGCCTACATCGGCCTGCGATACCCGCCGGCGTTCGTCATCGCGGGACCGATGATCGCCACCTACTCGGTGGTGGTCTACGGCCGCCGTCGCGCGCCGGCCCTGCTCGCCTTCGTGACGCTCGTCCTGGTGCTGGCGACCTTCGCGTTCACCGTCCCCGGCTCCGGCTGGCTGGCGGAGGTCGGCGGCGACATCGCGCTGCTCGCCGCGGCCGCCTTCATGGGTGCGGTCCAGCGGTCTCGCAGAGCCACCGCCCGGGCCGCCGAAGAGCGGGCTCTGGAGGCGGAGCGGTCGCGCGACGAGGAGGCCCGGCGCCGCGTCGCCCAGGAGCGGGTCCGCATCGCCCGCGAGGTGCACGACGTGGTGGCGCACACCCTGTCGGCCGCCATCGTGCAGGCCGACGCGGCGCTCCAGGTGCTCCGGGGCGCGGCTCAGGAAGCTGACGGAGAGGCTCGCGGAGGCGGGGTCACGGCTCGCGAGGCCGGCGCCGCCGCGACCGCCGCGGGCGCCGGCGAGCGCCGGGTGGCCGCCGCGACAGAGGCGCTCGAGACCATCGCGGGGAACGGCCGCGAGGCCCTGGCGGAGCTGCGCTCGCTGCTCCGCGTGCTGCGTACCGACGACGATACGCTGCCGCTGCGCGATCCAACGCCGGGCCTGGCCCAGATCACCGACCTGGCCGCGCCGGCACGGCGAGCCGGGCTGGAGGTCGACCTCGAGCTGCCACGGGAGACCACGGCGGTGCCCGCCGTGGTCGGTCTGTCGGCGTATCGCGTCACCCAGGAGGCGGTCACGAACACCCTGCGCCACAGCGGCGCCGCCCGTCTGTCGATCAGGGTCGCGCGGCGCGGCGACGAGCTCGACATCCTCGTCCGGGACGACGGCCACGTCGAGACGGGCGACGACGGCGTGGACGGCCGCCGCTCCGTGTCGAACGGCGTGTCCCAGGACGGCGAGGGACACGGCCTCAAGGGCATGGCTGAACGAGTCGAGGCACTTGGCGGTACCTTGACCGCCGGGGCTCATCCCGACGGAGGGTTCGAAGTGCACGCGACGCTGCCTCTCGACCGATGAGGACGGCATGACCGGCCGGCCGGGACCGAAGGAAGCATCGGTGAGAAGGAGACGAGTGGGAACGAGATGACTGACCGGCTGGGAGCGGGAGGGAGATGAGAGAGAGGAGCACGGACGAGCCGATCCGCGTGCTGCTCGCCGACGATCAGTCGCTGGTGCGGGCGGGGTTCCGCGTGCTTGTAGACGCGGCGCCCGACCTGCAGGTCGTGGGGGAGGCCGCCGAGGGGGAGGAGGCCGTCCGTCTGGCCGCCGAGCTCACCCCCGACGTGGTCCTCATGGATATCCGCATGCCAGGTACCGACGGGCTCACGGCTACCGAGCGGATCATCGAGGGGATGGGCACCGAGGCGCCGAGCATCGTGATCCTGACGACGTTCGACGTCGACGAGTACGTCTACGAGGCGCTGCGGATCGGCGCCGCCGGCTTCCTCCTCAAGGACGGCGAGCCGGAAGAGCTGCGCAGGGCGATCCGCGTCGCGGCGGCGGGAGAGGCGCTCCTGGCGCCCGGCATCACGCGCAGGCTGATCACCGAGTTCGCCTCCCGGCCCGACTCGCGGCGGACGCGGCCGGACGAGCTGGACGCGCTCACCGACCGGGAGCGCGAGGTGCTCGTCCTGGTCGCGCAGGGGCTGAGCAACGCCGAGATCGCCGAACGGCTGGTCCTCAGCCCTCTCACCGCCAAGACCCACGTCTCCCGGATCCTCACCAAGCTGGCGGCGAGGGACCGCGTGCAGCTCGTCATGATCGCCTACGAGAGCGGCCTCGTCGAGCCCGGCCCCGGCCCGCACTCCGCTGCCGGCGACCCGCCTCCCGGCGCCTGACGGACGTCTTCCCCCGGCGCGTACTCCTTCACGACGAGCGCAGGTGTCTCCGCCCGGCAGACGTCGCGCCGCCGCCGGCTCACTAGCCTGCGGGTGCACATCGTTGCGGCCTGAGGCCCGTGTCTCGGTGGTCCCTGCACCGTCGAGGTGAGCGTCGGCGGGCCGCGCCCCATCGCGGACGGAGGCGGGCGATGAAGGTGAAGCTGCTACTCCCAGCTCTGACGGAGGCCACCAGTCCGTTCTGGCGCCCCATCAAGTACTCGCTGTTCCCGCCGCTGGGGCTGGCGACGCTGGCCGGCTATCTCGATGACAGCGATGAGGTGGTCCTTCAGGACGAGCACGTCGAGCGTCTCGAGCTCGACGACGAGCCGGACCTGGTCGTGCTCGAGGTCTACGTCACCTCGGCGAGACGGGCGTACGAGCTCGCCGACCACTACCGGGCGCGCGGCGCGCACGTGTGTCTCGGCGGCATCCACGTGACGGCGCTGCCGGAGGAGGCGGTGGCCCACGCCGACACCGTCTTCATGGGCCCCGGAGAAGACACCTGGCCGACCTTCCTCTCCGACTACCGCCGCGGGCGGCCGAAACAGCTCTACCAGTCGAGGCGGCCGAGCCTGCTCGGGGCGCCCCCGGCGCGACGCGACCTCATCAGGCGGCAGCTCTACCTGGCGCCCAACTCCCTCGTCGTCTCACGCGGCTGCCCGCGTGGCTGCGACTTCTGCTACACATCCTCGTTCCTCCGCGGCTGCACACCGTTCTTCACGGAGAGTGTGGATCAGGCGCTGGCGCAGATCGAGGCGCTGCCCGGCCGTCACCTGTTCTTCCTGGACGACGACCTGTTCGCCAACCCGCGCTTCGCGGCGGCGCTGTTCGACGGCATGCGCGGCATGGGGCGCGTGTGGCAGTCGGCCGGCACCGTCGCGGCGGTGCTGCGTCCCGGCCTCCTCGAGCGTGCCGTCGAGAGCGGCCTGCGCTCGCTCTTCATCGGCTTAGAGACGCTGAGTGCCGAGAACCTGCGCGCCCAGCACAAGCGGCACAACCTCGTGGGGACGTACGGCGCCGCCCTGCGGCGGCTGCACGACCTCGGCGTCATGGTCAACGCCAGCTTCGTCTTCGGGATGGATGACGACCGTCCGGACGTGTTCGACCGGACCGTCGAGTGGGCGCTGGCGCAGGGTATCGAGACCGCCACCTTCCACGTGCTGACGCCGTATCCGGGGACGACGCTGTACGAGCGCCTCGCCCGCCAGGGCCGGATCCTGACCCGCGACTGGGACCGGTACGACACGCGTCACGCCGTGTTCCAGCCTGCGGCCATGACGCCGGCGCAGCTGGAGGACGGCTACCGACGCGCCTACCGTGACTTCTACGCCTGGGGCTCGATCCTGCGCTCGGCCGGCGCCCACGCGACGTTCCGGGCACGGGCGCGGCACCTCGCGTACGCCGGCGGCTGGAAGAAGTGCGAGCCGCTGTGGGACGCGATCATCCGGACCCGGCGGGTGGCGTCGTGCCTGCCGCTGCTGGAGGCGGTGCTGGGGTGGACGGGGCCCCGGCGAGCGGGTGAGCGACCGGCTGTGGAGGTCCCTGACGGCGACTCGCGCCGGCCGGACGCGCGAGGTCTCTCCGATGGCGCAAGGGCATGAGGTCCGGCGGCGCGATCGGCGACTACTGCTTCTTGAAGACGAGGTCGTCGAGGACGAGATCGCCGTCCTTGTACTCGGCCGTCTCGGTCTCCTTCTCGCCGTCCTGCTCGACGGTCATGGTCACCTCGGAGCCGTCCCGCGACCACGTTCCCTCGATCGACTCATCGGCCTCGCCACTCTCGCTGCCGGTCAGCTTGAAGGTGCCGTCCGCGTTGAGGACGATCGTGATCTCGAGGGGCAGCTCTTCGCTCATCTCGAGCTTGTAGGTGCCGACCGCTTCGTCGTCGCCGCCGCAGCCGGCGGCCAGCGCTCCTCCGAGTGCCAAAGCAACGACGATCGTGAGTAGCAGGAACGTGCGCATGGAATCTCCCCCTTCGTCCACAGACTGACGGCGCAGCGACCGGCATCCTCTCACATCCTCCCGTTGCCTGCGTAGTGGACGGGGATCGCCGGCGCGAGGGATGGGGACCGTTGACGCTCGGCACGGGAGTCGTCTGCGTCCGGCACGGGAGCCTCCGGCGTTCGGGGCGGGGTCACCGGCGCCCCCGACCTGTCTAGCCGCCGGCCTGGGAGAGACGCTTCTTGAAGCCCCTGAAGGAAACCCGCTCCGTCGCGGGCATCACGAAGCGATGGGGCGAGTGCCGGTCGAGGGCCCGCGATCCCGGCGGGGACGTCGTGACGCGAAAGGAGAGCGCGTCCGCGACGAGGGAGAGTGTGCACACGACGAGGGAGGGCGCGTATGGAAAAGGAGATGCGGGCCGCCCGACCCGCTGAGGGACGGGGTATGCCGGGCGGCCCGCAGGGAGACTGAGCGAAAGGTACCGTTCTCGCCCCAGCCCGACTGCATCTTACTACAGTTGTCTGCTGTGGTCACGCGAAAATACATGCAGGCGGACGACTCGCCTCGGCGACGGGTCAGATCTGCTCGAGGCGCTTGCCGGCCTCGTCGATGGCGTCCGACCAGTCCTCGAGCCATTGGGGGGCCTCGAGCTCGAGCTCGTTGCCGAGGTCCTCGACACCGTCGCCCCATGCAGCGGTGAGCTCCTCGACCTTCTGGCCGACACCCGACGTATCGAGCTCTTCGATCTGGGCGCCCAACTCGGCCATCTTCGCCGGGTCGTCGAACGAGTCGGCCGCCTGCGCGAGGATCTCGCCCATCCTGCCGTAGAGGTCGGCCTCCAGGCCCAGGGATTCACTCAGGGAGTCGTTGGCCTTCTTGAGGTCCTCGGGGACGTCGATCCCGTCGACGGTCTCCTTCGCTGCGGCCCACTTCTCGGCCGCCGCCGTGCAACCCTCAGCCGCGGCGGCGAAGTCGGGAGGGTCGGTCTGGGAGGCAGTCTCGAGGCCGGTCGCCAGCGTCTCGAGCCCGGCGAGGCTGTCGTCGAGCGCCGGGCGGACGTCGTCGAGGTACTGCTCGAACGCGGCCTGCTCGTCGTTTCCCCCGCAGCCGGCGGTGAAGAGCGCGGCGCTCGCGCCGGCGATGACGAGAAGTGCGATCGTCAGGAGGTGGATGGTCGTGCGTCTCATGTCGTGGATCCCCTTGCTCGCTGCATTCCGTCGTGCCCCTGTGGGTTCAGAAGAGCCCCGGCATGTTCGGCATCGGCATGCCGGCGGTCACCGCATTCATGCGCTGGTTGGCCAGCTCCTGGGCCGAGCGCAGCGCCTCGTTGACCGCCGCGACGACCAGGTCCTGCAGCATCTCGACGTCGTCCGGGTCCACTGCCTCGGGCTCGATGCGCAACTCCTTGAGCTCGCTGTCGCCGCTGACCACGGCCGTCACCATGCCGCCGCCGGCGGTGGCCTCGACCGTCTCGTTGGCCAGCTGCTCCTGGGCCTCGGCCATCTTCTGCTGCATCTGCTGCAGCTGTTTCATCATCTTGGCCTGCTGCTTCGGATTCATGTGGAGGGTCTCCTCGTGGGTCGGGTCATGCCGTGCGATGGCTCAGGTCGGGTGCAGTCGCTCAGGTCGTCTCGGAGTCGTCGATGAGGCGGGCGTCGAGCTTCTCCTGCGAGAGGGCGATGGCTTCGTCGATGGTCATGCCGGCCGGTGCCGACGTGCGCTGGTCGGGGGAGGGAGGCGGCCCGTCGGCGACCTCGAACGCCACGGTCACGGGGCGGCCGAGCACCTCGGTGATGGCCCCGGCGACGATGCCGGCGTTGGCCGCCTGGGCGAGCTTCTGGCGCTCGAACTCCGAGGCGGTGGCGATGGTGACGCAGGCGTCGGACTCGTCGCGGGCCCGCGCGGTCCGCAGCATCGAGCCGAGCGGCACGCTGTAGCCCTGGATGCGCTCGAGGATGGCCGGCCAGTTGTGGCGCACACGTTCGACGAGCGGGCCGCACTGCAGCTCGCCGTCTTCCGGCTCCTCGGCGCAGACCGGCTCGGCCTTGGCCTCGGGCTCCGGTTCCGGCTCGGGCTCGGGCTCCGGCTCGGCTTTGGCTTCGGGCTCCGCCTCGGGCTCCGGCTCAGGCTTCGCCCCCGTTGCGGGCTCAGCCTCAGTCTCGCTCTCCGCGGCGGGTCCGGGTCCTGGCTTCGTCGCGGGCTTCGCGTCTGGCTCCGGCTCGGGCTTCGCGACCGGTTCCGCCTCACGCTCGAGTCTCGTCTCCGGCTTCGCCTCGGCCTCGGCGTTCTTCGCCGCCGGTGGAGCGGCCGCCGCGGCGGCGGCCGGTCGCGTCGCAGCCGCCGGTCGCGTCGCAGCCGCAGGGCGCTTCGTCGTGGCGGCCCGGCCGCCGTCCCCACCCTGCTCGAGGCGGCGCAGCCGGACGTCCAGCCCCTCGAGCGAGAGGTCGAGCTCCGGCCGGGTCACCTTCACGAGCGTCATCTCGAGCTGCAGGCGGCCGTCGAGGCCGGCCTTGATGTCGCCGAGCGCCTGGCCGAGCAACTCCATGAGCCGCATGACGACCCCGGGATCGAGGCGGCTGGCCTGCGGTTCGAGCCGCTCGATGAGCTGCTCGTGCAGGCCGACGGTCTGGGCCAGCGCACGCACCAGCTTCGGGTCGCTGGCGCCGTGGCCGACGTTCTGGAGCAGGAAGAGCCGCCGCAGGTGCAGCAGCAGGTCGTTGATGAACTGCGTCCAGTTGATGCCGCGGCCGTAGAGCCGGTCGACGAAGGCGAGCGCCTCGACGGTGTCGCCGTCGGCGACGATCTCCATGATCTCGATGAGCGACTCGGTGTCGGTGACGCCGAGCAGCTCGAGCACCTCTTCGGCGCCGATGCGGCCGCCCGGCGTGGTGAAGGTCGCCAGCCGCTCCAGGGCACCGATGGCGTCGCGGAAGCCGCCCTGCGAGTGCTCGGCGATGGTCTCGAGCGCGTCGTCGTCGGCGACGATCTCTTCGCCCTCGGAGACGCGGCGCAGCACCTTGACGACCTCGGCCGCCCGCGGCCGGCGGAAGTCGAAGCGCTGGCAGCGGGAGACGATCGTGTCGGGCAGCTTGTGCGCCTCGGTGGTCGCCAGCACGAACACCACGTTCGGCGGCGGCTCCTCGAGGGTCTTCAGGAGGGCGTTGAAGGCCTCCCGGGTGAGCATGTGAGCCTCGTCGATGATGTAGATCTTGAAACGCGACTGGACCGGCGTGTAGGCGATGGTGTCGCGCAGCTCGCGGATGTCCTCGATGCCGCGGTGCGAGGCGGCGTCCATCTCGACCACGTCGAGCGACTCCGCGGCGGCGATGCGGCGGCAGCTGTCGCAGACGCCGCAGGGCTCGGTGGTCGGCGCCGTGAGTGGATGCTCGGGATCCGGCCCGGTGCAGTCGAGGGCCTTGGCCAGGATGCGGGCCATGCTGGTCTTGCCGGTGCCGCGCGGCCCGGCGAACACATAGCCGTGGGCGACCGTGTCGAGCCTGATGGCGTTCGTGAGGGTGCGAGCGACGTGGTCCTGGCCGACGATCTCGGAGAAGGTCTGCGGGCGGTACGCCCGGTAGAGCGAGCGGCGATACTGCGGCGCGTCGCCGGGCGTCTCGGCCGGGGCGGCGAAGAGCGCCTCGTCCTGCGGCGGCCCTTGTGGCGTCTCCTCTTCCTCCGGCGTCGCGGCCGCTTCGTCCAACGGGTCGTCGGCGGGATCGTCGAGCGGGGTGTCGTCCGGCATCTGCAACGATGCGTCGGCCGGCGTGTCGCTGTTCGTGTCTGGATCGGTCACGTGTGGGCCTCGCCTGCCGGGATCGCCGGGCCGTTCGCTCGGGACTCGCGCGGCCGCCGGCGCCCGGCGACGCCGGCGGCCGCGATACGGTCGCGAGTACGGCCGCGCACCCACCGTCGAGGCTCGTTCTCCGAGCGTCTCTGACCCGGCTCGGCTCCGGCCAGGCCGCCCCACGGCACATGGAAGTGCCCGCTTACCGCTGCTTCCTCCCGGACCTGACGGGGTTCACAGGGTTCCATTGCGTGGGACCCGGCCTTCAGCACCTCACCGTGACCGACTGCCTCACAGAGCGTCCCCTCGGGTGGGGATTCAGTCCCGCTGAAGCGGTTTGCGGGTACAGGGCACCGCTGGCTCCCCACCTAGCGCGGCCGAGGTTGCAGTGTAGCACGACGGCGGGAAGCGGAGTCGGGCGAGCTGGAGACGGGCCAGACGGAGTCGGGAGAGGCGCCGTCGACCTGCGACTGTGTCAGGTGCCGGCGCGCGCCAGCTCGCAGGCGCGGTCGACGGCGGCGACCACCGCGTCGGGGTCGGCGAAGAAGGGCATGTGGCCGCTGCCCTCGATCTCGCGCAGCTCAGAGTGACGCAGGAGGCGGTGCAGAGTGAGGCTCTCGTTGGGGCTGATGTGACGGTCGTCGGCGCCCGTGACGAGCACGAACGGCATCGTCAGCTCACCGTAGTGGGCGAAGAAGGTGCGCATGTCTCGGTCGCACTCGCGGACATCGTCGGCGGCGGCCCGGAAGGCCTTCGGCTGCAGGGCCGAGCGGAGGGCCGCCGCCGTGTAGCCCGGGGGCGGGGTCTGCGGGCTGAGGGCCTGCCGCAGGATCCGTGGTCCCGCGAGCAGCCCCAGGGGGGTCGCGAGGGTGTTCAGCAGCAGCGGGGCCAGCACCGGCAGCTCGGCCAGACGGGTGGTGGAGCCGAACTCGCCGTCGAACGGCAGCGTGTGGCCGCTGAGGGTGACCGCCGCGCCCAGCTCGTCCGGGTATGCCACCGCGTACGCCATGACCAGCGCGGCGCCGATCGAGTGGCCGACGAGCACCGGCCGCTCTACGCCCAGCCGTCCGAGAGCGGCGTGCAGCGCCCGTGCCTGCGCGCTGGGGGCTCCTGTGCGCCGGCGGAGCAGATCGCTCGCCCCGTAGCCGGGGCGGTCGACGGCCAGCACCCGGTAGCGCTCGGCCAGCCGGTCGACGATCGAGAAGGTGAACTCGGCGCTGGAGCCGCGCAGCCCATGGACGAGGACGACCGTCGGGGGGGCGTCCAGGCGTGCGGACGGAGGATCGTCCGCGGCCGGCGTGTCCGGGGCCGGCGAGGCCGGTCGTGGGCCGGCAGCGTCGGGCGGCCGGCCGGCGGGTCCGCGGTCGACGAGGTGGAGGCGGCGGCCGTCGACCGTGACGAAGATGCCGGCCGGCGGGTGCAGGTGAGCGGCGCGCCGCCAGAACCAGAGGGTGAACAGGCGGCCGGCGCCGAGCACGGCGACGGCGGCGCCGATCGGGGCCGCCAGCGACCGCGTCGTCGCCGTCACGGCGCGCACCAGCGCCTGGCGCCATCCTGGACGTTCGCGCAGGACCATGGCTTCCATTCTACGGCCGGTGCGGCTCAGAGCCGGAGCAGCAACTCCCGCACGTCGTGCTCCTCGCCCGGCAGCACTTCGAACCCGAGCGACTCGGCGAACCTGATCATCGGCGCATTGCTGGTGAGCACGTCGCCGGTGATGACCCGCACGCGCATGTCGCGGGCGGCGGTGATCAGTGCGTCCATGAGCTGGTGGCCGACGCCCTTGCGCTGGAACTCGTCACGGACCAGGATGGCGAACTCGGCCTCCTCGGCGTTGGCGGTCTCGATGGAGAGCCGCGCCACGCCGAGCATCCGGTCGGGCTTCTTCCCCTTGCCCTTCTCGATGGCGACGATGGCGATCTCGCGGTCGTAGTCGATGTGGCAGTAGCGGACCAGCATCTTCTTGGTGATGTCCTTGAGGGGGCCGAAGAACCGGTACTCGATGGTCTGCTCCGAGAGCGACTCGATCATCTCGATCCACATCGCCTCGTCCTCCGGCTTGATCGGCCGCATGATGACCTTGGAGCCGTTGACGCTCTCCTCCCAGTAGTACTTGCTGGGATACATCGAGATGATGAGATGGGCGCCCGGCAGCATGATCTTGCGCACGTCGGTCGGGTCGATCATCACCCGGGCGTCGAGCGCCTGGACCCCGTCGGGCCGTGCCTGCAGCGGGTTGATGTCCATCTCGACGATCTCCGGGAAGTCGACGAGCAGGTAGCTGAGCTTGACCAGCGCCTGTCCGAGGGCCCGCATGTCGGCGGCGGGCCGGCCGCGGTAGCCCTCGAGCAGCCGCGAGACGCGGGTGTTGTCGATCATCGTCTGCGCCAGGGCGGCGTTGAGCGGCGGGAAGTCGACGACGATGTCGCGGTACAGTTCGACACCGGTGCCGCCCATGCCGAACATGAGCGCCGGGCCGAACGTCTGGTCCCGCTTGCCGCCGAGGATGACCTCGATGCCGCCGCGTGACATCTCCTGGACCGTCACGCCGAGCAGCTCGGCGTCGGGCTTCGCCTCCGCGACCCGGGTCGTGATCTTGGCGAACTGGTTCGCCGCCTCGGGCGCCGAGCGGACGTTGAGGGCGATGCCGCCGACGTCGCTCTTGTGGGTGACGTCGTGGCTGTGGATCTTGATGGCGACCGGGAAGCCGATCTCCTCGGCCACTTTGGCGCACTCCTCGGCCGTTGTCGCGACCTTCGTCTTCACGATGGGGATGTGGTAGGCCTCGAGCACTTCCTTCGCCTCGGCCTCGGTGAGCGTCGAGCGACCGTCGCGGGCGACGCGGATGAACAGCTTCTTCACCGCGTCGCGCCTGGGCCGGAAGTCCGGCAGGATGTCCTCCGGCGTCTCGTAGAGGCTCTCCAGGTTCTTCGTGTACTGGTACATGTACATGAAGGCCTTGACGGCGTCCTCGGGTGTGTCGAAGGTCGGGACGTGGGCGCTGCGGAAGGCGGTGACGCCGCTGTGGACCTTGATCTCGCCCATGAACGAGGTGAGCAGCGGCTTGCCCTGGTGCTTGCGCGAGAGCTCCACCAGGGCCTCCGCGGTCTCGGTCGGGTAGCTCATCGCCTGAGGAGTCAGGATGGCGACGACGCCGTCGATGTTGGGGTCTTCGATGAGCGTCTCGGTGGCCTTGCTGTAGCGCTCGGCGTCGGCGTCGCCGCCGACGTCGACCGGGTTGCCGATGGCGGCGAAGCGGGGCAGGAACTCCTCCAGCTTCGCCGTGGTCTCGGGCGCCAGCTCGGCGAGCTCGCCGCCGAGCGCCAGCAGACGGTCGGCGGCCATGACGCCGGGGCCGCCGGCGTTGGTGACGATGGCCAGCTTGGGCCCGCGCGGGCTGATCTGCCGGCTGAGCGTCTCAGAGCAGTCGAACAGGTCCTCGATCTCGTCGACGCGCACGATCCCGGCCCGCCGGAAGGCGGCGCTGTAGAGGGTGTCGTCGCCGGCGATGGCGCCGGTGTGGCTGGCCGCCGCCAGGGCCGAACGGGCGGTGCGGCCGCTCTTGACCACGATGATCGGCTTGGTCTTGGCGAAGTGGCGGGCGGCGCTCATGAACTTGCGCGCGTCGGTGATCGCCTCGATGTACATGATGATCGAGCTGGTGCGGTGGTCGGCGCCGAAGTAGTCGATGAGGTCGCCGAAGTCGACGTCGGCCATGGACCCGACGCTCACGAAAGCGGAGAAGCCGACCTTGTTGGCGGTCGCCCAGTCGAGGATGGCGGTGCCCATGGCGCCGCTCTGGCTGAAGAAGGCGATGCGGCCCGGCTCCGGCATCACGTGGGCGAAGGTGACGTTCAGGTTCAGGGCGGGGCGGATGTAGCCGAGGCAGTTGGGGCCGACGATGCGGACGCCGTAAGAGCCGGCGATGCTCACCAGACGCTCCTCGAGCTTGCGGCCCTCCTTGCCGGTCTCTTTGAAGCCGGCCGAGATGATGACGGCCGCCGACACACCGGCCTCGCCGCACTCGCGGATCACGTCCGGGACGTGGGGGGCCGGGACGGCGATGACGGCGAGGTCGACCTTGCGTGGCACCTGGCCGATCGACGCGTAGGCCTGCACACCCTGCACCGACGGCGCCTTGCGGTTGACGGGGAACACGATGCCGTCGTACTCCGCCCCGATGAGGTTGCGGAACTGGATATAGCCGACCGAGCCCTTGCGGTTCGAGGCGCCGATGACGGCGATGCTGCGCGGGTCGAACAGCTTCTCCAGGTGCTTGGTGCTCATGGTCGGACCGCCTTGTCTCGAGAGGATGAGCCTCGTGCTGCCTTCGTAGCGGGCGAGGCGGGCGGTCGCGTGACCGGGGGGTGAGGCCTTGTCGCGCGGGTGCACGCCGCGCCCGAAGAAGTATATCGGCCGCAGTGTGAGGCTGACGTGAGCGACCTGCCCGCAGTGTACACCGGGGCCCGCTCCGGCTGGACATGGCGTCCACATCGCGGGCCTGTGTCACCGTATCGCGGGCGGCCCGCCGTTCCGTCGGTACGTCGCGGGCGGCTGACCTGACGGCGCCCCGCCGCGCACCGTGGCCGGCGACGGCGCCCCCGCCGCTCTCGTCTCAGGTACGGGCCTCGGCCAGCCGCTTGTAGGCGGCGAGGTCGCGGGCGAGATGCTGGCCGATGGCGACGCCGGCCGCCTCGCTCCCCTCATACTCGACGGCGACGCTCACCCGTGTGCGCTGCCCGTCGAGCTCGGAGAAGCTGACCCTCGCCTCGTGCTCGAGCTCTTCAGAGAACGACCACTCCACCTCGGGAGAGGTGATCTTGTGGTCGGCGATCGCCGTGCGGAGCAGGAACTCCGTCCACTCCTGGTCGGCCTCGCCGATGGGGACCGCGACGATCACAGACCGTTCGATGCTGTTCATCTCGACCTCCCCGCCCGCACCTCAACTCAGGCTCTCCCCCGCGACGGGTCGGGAGAAACGCCGCCCCGTTGAGATGGCTCGTGTCGGGGAGAGGTGCTCCACTCTGCGCACCCTCCGTCGCTCCATGACGACTGCTCGATCCCTGCACCGCGAACGCTCCGTCGCGCCACCACGAACGCTTTGTCCGCGGATCACCGGCCCGGTGGCGTAGCATCCGCTCAAGGGTGCGGGCGTTGCGGGCAGAATGGGGACGACATGAGGACCACCGACATGCCGATCGCCGATGCGAGGACCACCGACATGCCGACCTCGGCCCGGACATGAGGGCGACGTGAAGACGGCAGTCCGCGTCGCGCGGATCGCGGGGCGGTTCATCTGCCTCTGGCTCGTCGAGGCCGTGGCGCTGATCATCGTCTCCTGGATGATCCCCGAGGTGGAGCTCGTGCCGTCTGCATGGCCCGAGGTCTTCCTCACTGCCCTGTGGGTGGCGCTGGTGCTGGCGGTGGCCAACGGGGCGCTGCGGCCGCTCATCATCTGGGTCGCCCGACCCATCAACGTGCTCACGTTCGGGCTCTCGACGCTCTTCATCAGCGCATTCGTGCTCGTCCTCGCGGCAGAGCTCAGCGAAGCACTGGCCATGCGAGACATCTGGTGGGGCCTGCTCTACGTCGTCGTGCTGTCGGTGGTCAACGGCCTGCTGATGAGCCTCCTCGGGCTCGAAGACGGGGCCGGGTTCTGGAACGGCGTCGCCCGCTGGCAGGCCCGGCGGGCCGGCAGGGCGGAAGAGGAGGAGTGGCCGGGCCGCGGCGTGGTGTTGCTGGAGATCGACGGACTGAGCCACACCATGATGCGGCGGGCGATCGATCGCGGGTTCATGCCGACCGTGGCCGGCATGATGGCGGACGGGAGCCACACGCTGAGCCCCTACGACTGCGGGCTGCCGTCCCAGACGTCGTCCTGCCAGGCCGGGATCATGTACGGCGACAACTGGGACATCCCGGCCTTCCGCTGGTTCGACAAGGCGACCGGGAAGGTGGTCTCCTCGAGCGACTTCGACGACGCCGCGGCCATGGACCGGGCGCACCGCACCGGCGAGGGACTGCTGCGCGGCGGCGCCGGCATCAACAACCACGCCCGCGGCGACGCGGCGCGGCTCCTGTTCGTGCTCAGTGCGATCAAGGAGCGCGACCCGGCCCGCAGGCGCGAGGCCGCCAGGGACCTCAACCGGTTCTTCCTCGACCCGTATCTCTTCCCGCGCGCGTTCGTTCTCTCGCTGGTGGACGTCCTGCGCGAGGTCGTCCAGGCGGTCGTCCAGCGGGTGAGAGACGTGCGACCGCGGATCGAGCGGCTGCGGGGTCCCTATCCGCTCGTGCGCGGGGCGACCAACGTCCTGCTGCGTAACCTGTCGACGTTCTCGGTCGTCAACGAGGTGGTGCGGGGGGCGCCGGGGATCTACACGACGTACATCGGCTACGACGAGGTGGCCCACCACGCCGGACCGGCGACCGACGACGCCCTCAGGACGCTGAAAGGGCTCGACGGGCAGATCGCGCGCGTGCTGCAGGCGACGCGGCGCTGGGCCGGCCGTGGCTACGATGTCTTCGTCCTCTCCGACCACGGACAGTCGTGGGGCGCGACATTCAGTCAGCGTTACGGGGCGTCGCTGGCCGAGCTGTTCGAGCGCGCCGTGGGCGCGCTGAGGAAGGTGAGCACCGTCGACGGTACCGAGCACGCGTCGGGGCAGACGCGCGCCTTCCTGACGGAGCTGCAGGACGCGCGCCGCATGGGTCGCGCCGCCGACAGGGAAGACTCCGGCGCCGACGAGAGGACCGCGGCGAAGGAGGGCGCCAGGGGCGGCATGGTGGCCCGCTCCGCCGAGGCGCTGCGCAAGCCGCTCGACCGGGCGGAGCCCGGGCTTGAGGGCCGCGACCCGGTCGTCGTCTGCGCCAGCGGGAACCTGGCCAACGTCTACTTCGACATCAGCGACGAGCGGGCGACGCTCGAGGAGCTCGAGGCCGCCTATCCGGGTCTGGTGGGCAAGGCGGCCGAGCACGAGGGGGTCGGCTTCGTGATCGTGCTCTCCGACGATGCCGCCGCCGCGGGACCGGGAGCCGGGGACGGCGCGGTCGAGGTCGGCGCGGGCGGGGGTCGCCACGGTGGGGGCGTCGCCGGCGGCCAGACCGCGTGGATGATCGGCGCCCGCGGGCGTCGGAACCTCATCGACGGGACGGTGGAGGGGGAGGATCCGCTGGCGGCGTTCGCGGCCGGCGAGAAGGAACTGGAGAAGCGCGCCGCGCAGCTGACCCGCCTGGCCGCCTTCCCGCACTCGGGTGACCTCATCATCGGCAGCACGCTCTACGAGGACGGCACGGTCGCCGCGTTCGAGGAACTGGTCGGCAATCACGGCGGCCTCGGCGGCCTGCAGACCGAGGCCTTCATCCTGCACCCGGCCGACATGGAGATGCCGGAGACCAGCAACGCGACCGACATCTTCCCCCTGGTCGACGCCCGTCGCGGCGTCGTCGCTTGACAGAGCGCGATGGTGGCAGGAGCCGAAAGCGACGACATAGCGGGGCCGACGGTCACGATGGGGTCGTCAGGCACGGCGAGACGGACCGACGCGGTCGGTCGGAGGGTTCCGATGGGACGGACACGCACTCGAGGGCGGGGAGCCGTCTGGTTCGTTCTCCTGCTCGCGCTGCTCGGGTGGGCGACTGCGTGCGGCACGCCGCGCGGCGAGGAGGGAGCGGCGGCCGACGGCGGCCCCGCGAGCGTGGAGGCGACGGGTGGCGGGACGATGTCGTCTCCCACGGTGCCCACGTCGCCGACGGCGGCGTCGCCGGGAGCCGTCGCCGGCTGGACCGACGTCTCCGTCGAGCTCGACACGGGCCCAGAAGGGGACGTCGGAGCGCGTGTGGGGCCGTTCGGCGCCCGGGTCTTCTATCCGGCCGCCGGCGACGGCGGCCGGGACGCCGAGGTCGACCGCGCCGGCGGACCGTACCCCGTCATCGCCTTCGGCCACGGCTACCTCGGGCGCGTCGAGTACTACGCGGCGACGCTGCGCTACCTCGCCGCGCGGGGCTACCTCGTGATCGCGCCGACGTCGCAGGGTGGCGTCCTGCCGGACCACAGCGAGTTCGCCGACGAGCTGCGCGCCAGTCTCACGTGGATGGTCGCGCAGGGGAACGAGACGGGCTCGCCGTTCTCAGAAGCCGTGGACCCGGGGCGGCTCGGCCTGAGCGGCCACTCGATGGGCGGCGGCTGTGCCCTCCTGGCCGCCGCCCGCGACTCTCGCATCGCCGCCGTCAGCACCCTGGCGGCCGCGGACACGAGGCCGTCGTCGCTCGACCTGCTCGGCGACATCGACGCACCGGTGCAGTCCATCGCCGGGAGCGACGACGCCATCGCCCCGCCGGACCGTTTCCAGGTCCCCCTGTACGAGGCGGTGCCGACGCCAAGGCAGCTCGTGCTCATCGAGGGCGGGTCGCACTGCGGGTTCCTCGACGACCCGCCGCCGCTCTGCGACGAGGGGAGCATGCCGCCCGTTCAGCAGATCGAGCTCACCCGCGGCCTGCTCCGCGACTGGTTCGACCTCTACCTCGAGGGCGAGGCTTCGCTGCGGGGTTCGGTCTGGGAGCCGGCGCCCGATCCGCGGCTGACGATCGTCTCCGACCCCTGAGCTCGGGAGCCGCGAAGCCCCCGGCTGCGGTGCGGACCTCGCGGCATCGGTGCGGACGTCGCGGCATCGGTCCGGACACCGCGGCTGAGCCGGAACGAGAAGGGCCGGCGGGCACTGTGCCCGCCGGCCCTTCGTCATCGCCTCACGCGAGGCCTGCTCACGCGTGGCTCGCCGGCGCGAGCCGGCGCCGCGCGGGAGCGCGGACGCGTGTCCTTCGCTCAGACCTGCGCGTTCTCCTTCAGCTCGTCGACCACGCTCGGGTCGGCCAGGGTGCTCACGTCGCCCAGCTCGTCGCCGCGGCCCTCGGCGATCTTGCGCAGGATGCGGCGCATGACCTTGCCGGAGCGTGTCTTCGGCAGGGCGGGGGTGAACTGGATCTTGTCGGGGCTGGCGATGGGCCCGACGATCTGACGCACGTGCTTGACGAGCTCCTTGCGCATGTCGTCGTTGCCCTCGGCGTCGCCCTTGAGGGTGATGTACACATACAGGCCGGTGCCCTTGACCGGATGGGGGAAGCCGACCACGGCGGCCTCGGAGACGGCCGGGTAGGTGATCAGCGCCGACTCGATCTCGGCGGTGCCGAGACGGTGGCCGGAGACGTTGACCACGTCGTCGATGCGGCCTCGCAGCCAGTGGTCGCCGTCGTCGTCGATCATGCAGCCGTCGCCGGAGAAGTAGACCCCCGGGTACATGCTGAAGTAGACCTCTTTGAACCGCTCGTCGTCGTGGTCACCCCACATGCCCTTCATCATCCCGGGCCAGGGCTGGGTGATGCAGAGCGCTCCGTCGGTGTTGGTCTCGACCTCCTCGCCCTTCTCGTCGACCACCAGGGTCTTGACGCCGAAGAAGGGACGACCGGCGGAGCCGGGCTTGAGGGTGGTGGCGCCGGGCAGCGGCGAGATGAGATGCCCGCCGGTCTCGGTCTGCCACCAGGTGTCGCAGAGCGGCACCCGGCCCTTGCCGACCTCGTTGTAGTACCACTCCCAGGCGGTGGGGTCGATCGGCTCGCCGACCGAGCCCAGCCAGTCGAGGGTCTTCATCTCGTGCTTGTCGGTCCACTCGTTGCCCTGGCCGGCCAGCATGCGGATGACGGTCGGGGCGGTGTAGAAGCGGTTGACGTCGTGCTTCTCGCAGACGGCCCAGTAGCGGTCCGGCTCCGGGTAGGTCGGCAGGCCCTCGAAGACCAGCGAGGTGACGCCCGACCACAGCGGCCCGTAGACGATGTAGCTGTGCCCGGTGACCCAGCCGATGTCGGCCGAGCAGAACCAGATGTCGTCGGGCTGGTAGTCGACGATGTACTTGAAGGTGGCCGCCACGTAGGTGAGGTAGCCGCCGCTGGTGTGCAGGATGCCCTTCGGGGTGCCGGTGGAGCCCGACGTGTAGAGGATGAAGAGCGGGTCCTCGGCGCCGACCGGGACGCACTCGCAGGCGCCGGCGACGTCGTCGGCGGCCATCTCGTCGTCCCACCAGACGTCGCGGCCGTCGGTCATCGGCACGTCGCCGTCGACGCGCTTGACCACCACGACGGTCTCGACGCTCGTGCCGCCCTCGAGGGCGGCGTCGGCGTTGACCTTGCCCCTGGTGTTCTTGCCGCCGCGCCACCCCTTGTCGACGGTGACGAGCAGCTTGGCCTCGCAGTTGTCGATGCGGGCCTTGAGGGCCTCGGCGGAGAAGCCGCCGAAGACGACCATGTGGATGGCGCCGATGCGGGCGCAGGCGAGCATCGCGATCGGCAGCTCGGGGACCATCGGCAGGTACATCGCCACCCGGTCGCCCTTGCCGACGCCGTGCTTCTTGAGCACGTTGGCGAACTTCGAGACGTCGTTATGGAGCTCCGCATAGGTCCACGTACGGACGTCGCCCTGGTCGCCCTCGAAGATCAGCGCCGTCTTGTCGCCGTTACCGGCCTCGAGGTGCTTGTCGAGGCAGTTCCAGCAGACGTTGAGCTCGGCGCCCTGGAACCAGCGGTGGTAGGGGACCGCGAAGTCCCACTCGGCCACCTTGTCCCACTTCTTCGTCCAGGTGAGAAGCTCCTCGGCCATCTCGCCCCAGAATCCCTCCGGGTCGTCCACGGAGCGTTGCCACATCTCGTCGTAGGCGCCCTGGTCTGTGATGCGCGAGTGCTTCTGGTAGTCAGGTTTGGGCGGATAGGTGTTCGCCAACCTGCTCACCTCCCATCGATGGATGGTTGCCGTACATGAGGACCGACACGTTCTTCGGCCCTGGGATCTCGTCGTGGCCGGTGAGCAGTGACGAACGGGGAACGCCACCTACGGGGTGCGCCAAGGCCAACGCGGAACGCTATCGAGTCGGAGGGGCCGGTGCAAGTGTCCGGGCGGCCATGTTCAGGCTGCGTCATGGCCATTTTGGAGAACTGTGAGCGCCGCCGCTCTCCCAGGTGGGAGGACGGGCGGCCGACCGGACATGACTGCGGACCCTCCAGTGTCGATGGCGTCCACGATACGGTATCACCATCCACGATACGGATGTCAAGGGGTGTGCAGGAGTATCGTCCGACATCCGGTCACCTGAGAGGCAGATCGAACCGGACACCCCCATCGGGTTGCCGCTCACAGATGCTCAATGGGGCCCACGTTCGGGGGAGTCCTTGCCGGCGATGCGACTCATCTGTATCATGTAATCAGATTATCGGACCAGAGATGGGAGGATCATCGATGTCTGAGGTGACCGTCACCGAGGTCGCCCGCCACTTCGCCGACTACCTCAACCGGGTCGCCTACCGGCGTGAGTCGTTCACCCTGGTGCGCGGCCGCAAGCCGCTGGCCGAGTTGCGTCCGCTGCCGGTCGGCAAGCGGCTCTGTGAGCTGCCGGCCGTGGTGGCCTCCTTGCCGCGTCTTACGGCGGCTGAGGCCGCCGGGTTCGCCGACGACCTGGACGCGGCGCGCAGAGAGCTGACCGAGATCGAGCTTGGCGACGCATGGCCGTCCTGATCGACGCCAGCATCCTCATCGAGGCCGAGCGCGGGCGGCTGCGGCTGGAACCCTACGTCGCGTCGCGCCAGGACGAGGAGTCGTTCCTGTCGGTCATCACCGCCAGTGAGCTGCTGCACGGCGTGCACCGGGCCGACCGGCCGGAGGTGCAGAGCCGGCGGTCGGCTTTCGTGGAGGCCATCCTGGAGCGCTTCCCGGTGCTGCCGGTCGACCTGGCCACGGCACGGGCTCATGCGCAGCTGTGGGCGCAGTTGCGCCAGAGCGGCACGATGATCGGTCCCCACGACCTCTGGCTGGCGGCGACCTGTCTGGCGCACGGGCTCGTCATGGTGACCGCCAACCGCCGGGAGTTCGAGCGCGTGCCGGGGCTCGCGGTCGAGGTCTGGCAGGATGAGTAGCCGGTGGCAGGGCCGCGCCGCACACGCAGAGGACGGGGTGAAGCGGTCGACTGTGGAACCATCGATCGCCGGAGTCGGCTTCGGGGGCTGGCCGGAAGGAGGTGTGCCCCCGAGACCCGCATGAAGACGGAGGGTGGTGGGCAATGTTGGATTTGAACCAACGACCTCCCGCGTGTGAGGCGGGCGCTCTCCCACTGAGCTAATTGCCCACGACTATTGCTACGTCTTCGTGGGCGCTGACCCCGACTGCGCCAGGTCAGGCCCACGACTATTGCTACGTCTTCGCGGGCGCTGACCCCGACTGCGCCAGGTCAGGCCCACGACTATTACTACGTCTTCGCGGGCGCTGACCCCGACTGCGCCAGGTCAGGCCCACGACTTGTACTTCGTCTTCGTGGGCGCTGACCCTGACTGCGCTGGGTCAGGCCCTCGGCCGTGCCGCTTGCGGCGGCATTGTCCTTTGGGCGCTGACCCCGGCTAAGTCGGGTCAGGCCTGCGGCGCGAGCGGGAATCTTAGCAGATGACGCCGTTTGCGCCCAGACCTCAGAAGCGGAACCCGAGCAGGTTCCAGTAGATGGTGAACCACACGAAGAAGGCCGCCACCAGGGTGACGAAGGTGTAGATGAGGCGGCCGGCGACCGTCCACCAGCCCCGCGCCCACGCCACGGCGGTGAAGCCGACCATGCTCGCCGTCAGCGCGGCGCCGATGATCGGCAGGGTGAGCACGGCGGTGAGCCAGGCAGGGACGCCATAGCGGATGGTCGCGGCGGTGAGGGTGGCGCCGATGACGGCGACGGAGACCAGGTCGATCGTCGCCGTCGCGCCGGCGACCAGCCGGGCGACGTGCGCCGGACGGGTCTCGACCGTGGCGAACGGCTGACGCCGCAGCAGACGGCGGATCCAGCGCGGCGCCTTCCACAGCAGACCGATCAGCGGCGCCAGCGTCCAGGCGACGGCCGTCGCGCCGAGTACGATGGCGAACAGGATGACGAAGCGGCGCTGGTTCTCGGCGGTCTCCCACCAGCCGAGCCGTTCGTACGCCGTCGTCCCGCGGTAGGCGAAGGCGATGCGCCCGGAGCTGTCGCGCGTGAAGGTCACCCACGAATCGTCGTAGAGCTCGCGGAACGCGAGCGGCTCCATCTGCGCGTAGCGGGTGTCGTCGATGTAGAGCAGGCCGCCCGGTTCGGCCACCACGCTGAGGTCCTTGCGGCGCGAGAACACGAACCACTTGTCGAGGGTGCGGTGGGCGTGGCGGACCGTGCGGTAGGTCCCGACGTACTGGTCGAGCCCGGCCGAGAGACGCTGGGGAGGCACCGGCCGGTCGAGCTGCTCGCGGTCGGGGTAGTAGTGCTGCATGAGCCGCGTGACGACCTCGCGGCAGAAACGTTCTCGCTCCGAGTTGGTGGCCACGAACACACCGAGGTCCTCCGAGGGGACGAGGAACAGGATGCTCGCGTAGCCGTTGAACTCCCCGGTGTGCTCGAGCACCCGCCGGTTCTGGACGGTGTTCTCGGCGAACCCGTAGGCGTAGCCGGGCAGGTGAGGACCGTTGGCGAAGCGGCGCACCTGCATCGCGTTGGCCGCCTCCGCCGTGAGTACGCGGACGTCGCCGACGCGACCCCTCTGGAGCAGGGCGAGCATGAAGGTAGTCATGTCGTCGCCGGTGCTCCACAGACCGGCGGCGGGAGCCGAAGCGAACTCGTCGGGCGGCAGGCGGCGGTGACCGCCGGCCCAGTGGTAGGAGACAGCCGCCTCCGATCCCGGCGCGGCCCCCGCCTCGAACCCGGTGTGCGTCATGCCCAGGGGTTCGAGGATCCGCTCGCCGACCCAGCTCTGGTAGTCCTGGTCCGCGGCGGCCTCGACCACGGCGCCGGCGAGGGTCATGTCGTAGTTTGAGTAGCTGGAGACCAGCCCGGGGGCCAGGATTCGAGAGGGTGCCGCGTCGCGGACCTGGTCGGCCAACGGCGGGGCGGCGGCCGCGTCGCGGGCGGCGAGCGCGATCCACCGTTCGTCGAAACCGGCCGAGTGCGTGAGCAGATCGGCGACGGTGAGCCGTCTGCTGCCGCCGGGGCCGTCCGGCACGTCCTCCACGAGGGTGGCCACCGGGGCGGAGAGGTCGAGCATGTCGCGGTCGACGAGCTGCAGCACGGCCACCGTGGTGAAGAGCTTGGTGACGGACGCGAGGCGGAACTGGGTCCGGCGCGGGTCGACGGGGCGGCCGGCCTCCGCGTCCGAGACCCCGGCCCCGCGCAGGTACATCACGCGGCCGTCCTTCACGACCGCGACGACCGCACCGGCGACGTTCATCGAGTCGATGAGCGAGTCGAGTTCGTCGTCGAGGTACAGAGCGAGCGCGGTCTCGTTGCGCGGGCCGCGCTTGCCGGGGAGACGGAGGACCTTGTCGGGCCCGCCGGGCGTGCCGAGGCCCGTGCACTCGACGGCCGTGGCCACGACGCCGCGCTCCGCCGCGACGCCGGCGAGCGGGCAGTCCTCGAACCGGCAGCCGACGAGGTGCAGGCTGGATTCGCCGAGCGCCCGCAGCCCCGCGCCGCCGGCCCGCTCGTAGGTCGGGTCGTCGCCGTTCTTGACCAGCAGCCGCCCGCTCCGGGCGCCACTCAGGGTGCAGCCCTCGAGGACCACACGGCCTCTGCGGGCGAGCAGCACGTCGGCCGCCTCGGGCTCGCCCTCGTTGGTCATGTCCGGCGTCTCACGGTGGCGGAGCGTCAGGTAGCGGAGGTCGAGCCGGCCGTCGCTCTCGAACCCGAGCACGTAGCCGGGTTCCTCGCACTCGACGATGGTGTCGTCGGCCCCGGCGCCGACGATGGTGAGCGACCGGAACACGTCGATGCCGCGCGGCAGCGTGTAGGTGCCGGGGGCGAGCCGGATGGTGGCTCCGGCCGGGGCTTCGCGGACGGCGACGATGAGCGAGTCGTAGTCGCCGCCCCCGTTCGGGCTCACGTGGATGGGGGTGTCGGGCGGGGCCTGCAGCGCCGGCGGCTCGCCGCAGCCGGCGAGCAGCATCAGCAGCATGAGGCCGCCGACGACGAGGAGCCCGGGGAGCGCCCGGGGGCGGCCGCGTCCTGCGGACGGGCCGCGGAGAGCCGGCCCTTCGTCCATGCTCGTAGTGTAGCGCCGTTGACACGGTACGGCCGACGACGATTGACTGGCGGTCATGGATGTCATGACGAAGCTTGAGGACCTCGATTCGGCGCTCGGGGAGCTGCGGGATGCCGCCGTGCGGCAGGGGCACGCGGTCGATGACCTGGTGGTCGAGGAGCCGCCGCCGGTCGATCTGGAGGTGGCGGTCGCCGAGGCGCTGCGGCGGCCGATCGGCTCGCCGCCGCTCCGCGAGCTTGCCGCCGGGGTACGCACCGCGGTCGTCATCACCAGCGACGCCACCCGACCGGTGCCCACCGCGGAGCTGCTGGCGCCGGTCGTCGACGAGCTGACCCTGGCGGGAGTCCCGCTCGAGGGCATCGACCTGATCGTCGGCACCGGTGCCCACCGCCCGGCCACCCGGGACGAGCTCGATGCCATGCTCGGCCCGCGTTTCGCCGGCCGCTTGCGGGCGGCGAGCCACGACCCCCGGGCCGACGATCTGGTCCGCGTCGGGACGCTCCCCGACGGCTCGCCGCTGTCGGTCGATCGGCGCGTGGCCGCCGCCGATCTCCGCATCGCGTTCGGCAACGTCGAGCCGCACGAGTTCGCCGGCTTCACCGGCGGCCGCAAGGCGATCCTGCCGGCCGTGGCCGACTACGAGGTCACCCTTCGCAATCATTCCCTGGAGCGCCTGCGTCATCCGGCGAGCCGTCCCGGCGTGCTGCGCGGCAACCCGATCCACGAGGAGATGGTCGCGGCGGCCCGCCTGGCCCGTCTCGACTTCATCGTCAACGTCGTCTTCGACGGACGGCTGCGCCTGCTGGCGGCGGCGGCCGGTGACGTCGAGGCCGCGCACGAGCGCCTGGCGGCCTTCATCCGCTCCTACTCCCGGATGGATGCTCCCACCGGTCCGTTCGACGTCATCGTCACCGGCCCGGGCGACCCGCTCGACATCAACCTCTACCAGTCGATCAAGGCCCTCGTCGGCATCGAACCGGTGCTCGAGGCACAGGCGCGCGGGCGGCCGCCGGCTGTCGTCCTGCTGTCGCGTTGCTGGGACGGAACCGGATCGGAGGAGCTGCTCGACCCGTTCCGCGACCTCGGCCCGCCTCCATGGTGGGGGGCGAGTGGGCCTGAGGACACGACGTTGGCCGGCACGGGCGACGATACGACGGCGGCCGCCGAGCACACGCCCGGCGAGCCTCCGCCCGCCGAACCGACGGCGATCGAGGCGACAGCCGCCGAGGTCGCCGCCGAAGGGCACGAGCGCGCCCGTCGCGTCGTCGCCGCGCTGGCGGATGAGTACACCATCGAGAAGGACCACAGCTACTTCGTGGCCCGCATCCTGGCCCACGGCGCGCCGATCGTCGCCTGCTGTCCGGGGGTGGCGGACGCGGATCTGGCCGCCCTCGGGTGGCTCCCGGCGGCCGATCCGGAGACGGCGCTGCGAACGGCCCTGCATGAGGTCCCGGCCGGCGGCCGCCTGCTGTGGGCACCGCGCTCGCAGCGGGCTCTCATGTGGCCGGAGCCCACCGTTGGGGGCGGGTCAGTGGCCAGTTCGTCTTGTGCTGCAAGTTGCCTTCCCGGTGCAGGGCACCACCTCGTGTCGCCGCCTTGACACAGGGATGACTGCCTTGACAAGCTATCTAACGTTAGATAGGTAGCAGATCTGTTCAATCTGGGAGGTATCCGTGAGCACTCGCATCACCGACGTCGGCGCCCGTGTGATCCTCGACTGCCGCGGCTTCCCGACGGTGCAGGTCGACCTGGTCGCCGGGGCGGCCGACTGTGCCGTCTCCGCCCGCCTCGCCGGTGGCTGCGACCTCGCCGGCTGGAGCGGCCGCCTGGCGGGCGGCGCGGTCTACGGACGCGCCAGCGTGCCGTCGGGCCGCAGCACCGGCCGCAGGGAGGCCCGCGAGCTGCGTGACGGCGGTCCGCGCTACCGTGGCTTCGACGTGCGGACGGCCGTGCGCAACGTCAACGAGACGCTGCGCCCGGCCGTGCTCGGCCTCGATGTCTGCGACCAGCGCGGGCTCGACGCCGTCCTCTGCGAGCTCGACGGCACCCCCGACAAGTCCGCCCTGGGCGCCAACGCGCTGCTCGGCGTGTCGCTGGCGGCCGCCCGGGCCGCGGCTGCGGCCGCCGACCTGCCGCTGCATCGCTCGCTGCGCTTCGACAGCTGCGTGCTGCCGGTGCCGCTGGTCAACCTGCTCGGCGGCGGGCGGCTGACCTCCAACGACCTCGCCTTCCAGGAGTTCATCGCCATGCCGGTCGGCGCTCCGTCGTTCTCCGAGGCCCTGCGGGTCGCCAGCGAGTGCCACATGGCCCTCGAGGAGATCGTCGTCTCCCGCTACGGCAAGCTGTCGGCCAACACCGGCGATGAAGGCGACTTCGCGACCCCGATCGTCGACGTCATGGAGGCGCTCGACGTGGTGCAGGAAGGGGTGGCCGCCGCCGGCTACGCCGACGACGTCGTCTACGGCTTCGACTGCGCGGCGACCCACTTCCTCGACGAAGAGAAGGGCACCTACCGGGTCAGCGGCCGCGACTACACCACCGAGGAGCTGATCGACCTCTACGCGGAGCTGGTCCGCGACCACGACGTGCGCAGCATCGAGGACCCGCTCACCGAGGATGACTGGGAGGGCTGGACCGAGCTGACCCGACAGGTGGGGGAGAGCTGCCAGATCGTCGGCGACGACCTCTTCGTGACGAACCCCGAGCTGGTGCGTCGCGGGGCCGACCTCTGCGCCGCCAACGCGCTGCTGTGGAAGGTCAACCAGATCGGCACGCTCACCGAGGCCTTCGAGGCGGCCGAGGTGGCCTTCCGCTCCGGCTTCGGCGTCTGCGTCAGTGAGCGTTCCGGCGAGACCGAGGATCCGCTCATCGCCGACCTGGTCGTGGCGCTCAACGCCGGTCAGATCAAGACCGGCTCACCGGTGCGCGGGGAGCGGACCGGCAAGTACAACCGCCTCCTGCAGATCGAGGAGTGGCTGGGGAGCGCGGCGGTCTATCCGGGCCGCGACTTCCGCCGGCCGCTGCTCTCGGGCGAGGCGATGGGCGGCTCGACGTTCGACGGCGTCATCGACAAGGCCGGCGAGGGCACGTCGGAGGCAGACGAGAACGACGTAGACTAAAGGTCGACTTGAGGGTGAGAGTCAGGACCGATATCGGAGCGACATGAGCCGCGAGACAGAGACCGGGAACCTGCGTTGAGCGGGCGTTTCGTGAACGAGGAGCGGTTGCTCGACCACGGCCGTCGCGGCCTGCGGCGCGACGCGCTGGCGATCGCCGCCGCCGGGTTCGACGCGGTCGACCCGGCGGCGGCGCTGCGGCGGCTGGTGCGGCTCGACGGCGACGAGCTCACGGTGGCCGGCGCCCCGCACATCGGGCTGCGGCCGCCGGAGGAGACGCCGGCCGGCGACCAGACGATCGACCTCTTCGAGCGCCGCGTGTTCCTCGTCGGGGCCGGCAAGGCCAGCATCGGCATGGCGGCGGTGCTCGACGACCTGCTGGGGCCGCGGTTCGTCGATGCGGCCGTGGTCGTCAAGGAGGGCCAGTCGGCGCTGCTGCCACGGCCGCTCGACTACGTCGAGGTGCTCGAGGCCGCCCATCCGGTGCCCGACGAGCGCAGTCTGGCGGGCGGGCTCCGCCTGCTGGATATCGCCAAACAGGTGCGGCCCGGCGATCTGGTCATCGGCCTGGTGACCGGCGGCAGTTCAGCGCTGGTGGTCGCGCCGGCCGAAGGGATCTCGCTGGACGACCTGGTCGCGACGAACAGGCTCCTGCTCGCCAGCGGCGCCGGCATCGAGGCCATGAACGACGTGCGCAAGCACCTCTCGCGGATCAAGGGCGGGTTGCTGGCGGCGGCGTGCGGGGCCGACCGCGGCGCCTGTCAGATCGTCAACTTCACGGTCGGCGACGTGGTCGGCGATCCGCTCGACTACGTGACCGACCTGACCGTGCCCGACCGCTCGACGTGGGCGATGGCACAGGCGGCCTGCGATCGGTACGGGCTGTGGGACGAGCTGCCGCCGGCGGTCGCGGAACGGCTGCGTCGCGCGGATCCGCTTGAGGAGACGCCGAAGGAGCTGCCCGGCGTGTTCACGTGGGTGGTCGCCGACGCGGCCCGCATGTGCGAGGCGGCGGTCGAGGAGGCGCGGCGGCTGGGCTATTCGCCGCGCCTTCTCGGTCTCGACTGGGAGGGCGAGGCCCGCGAGGCCGGACGCCGACTTGCCGGCCTGGTGGCCGAGGCGCCGCCGGGCACCTGCCTGGTCGCCGGCGGCGAGAACACGGTGACCCTCGCCGCCGCCTGTGAGGGGCTCCCTCCCGGCGGCGGCCCGAGCCAGGAGGCGGCGCTGGCGGCGGCGCTGGAGCTCGGCGCGACCGGCGGGGAGGGGGCCGGCCTGCGGCTCGGCGGACCGGCGGTCGTCCTCTGCCTCGACTCAGACGGCACCGACGGACCGACGGCCGCCGCCGGCGGCCTCGTCGACGACCTCACGCGTCAGGCGCCGGCGTCGATCGATCTGTCGGCGGCGCTCGATCGCCACGAGTCGGCGGCGGCGCTGGAAGAAATGGGCGACGCGGTCGTCAGCGGTCCCACCGGCACCAACGTCAACGACCTCAAGCTGGGCCTGCGGCCGCGCTGAAGGCGGCGGTGGGCGCGTCGCCTGTTCGAGGGTGGCGCGGGCTTGCAGGCCCTGCGGGCACATCGGCCGCGCCCGGCTTGGCGGTCAGCCCTCCAGCGTCGCCTTGTGCGTGATCTCCAGGCCCTTGGCGAGTACGACGCCGACCGGGCACGTCTCGACGGCTCTGGCGACGGCCTCCTCGAACGCCGCCGCGTCGATGCCCGGCACCTTGCCGCGCACCTCGAGGTCGATCGCCTCGACCCTCAGGCCGTGCTGGTCTTTCGTTGCCCGACACGTCGCCATCACGTGGAGATCCTGCGGTCTCGCGTAGTCGGACTCGAGCACGTGCCCGAGGTTCATCGAGAAGCAGGAGGCCAGGCTGGCCGCCAGCAGCTCCTCCGGGCTTGTCCTTCCGGCCGGGTCTTCCACTCGCGAGGCCCAGGTCACCGGCAGCGCGCCTGTGGCGCCGCTCAGGAAGCTGACGATGCCCTCGCCGTCGCTGAGACCGCCGGTCCATTCTGTGTCGACCGTCCGTTCGATCGTCGCCATCGTCTCCTCCACATGTGTCGTGACGGCCCGGGGCCGTTCCAGCGGCGACCGGACGCTCTGTGGCAAGTGATGCCCCGAGCGGCCGCCGAGCGAACACCGGGGCGCCGGTGCGATGGGTGGTGGGCGGTCAGGTCGGCGGGCGCGAGGTGGGTGGGCGGCCGGGCCGGACCGGTCGGCGGGTGAGCACGCGCCGCGGTCGCACCCGCGTGTCGCGCGGCGGCGAGTTCCGTTGCCCTGCCCCGGCGGACTAGACTGCGCCATGGACGATCAGTACGAGGAGGTGTCTGTGGCAACCACGGGACGGCTCGACGGGAGGGTCGCGCTCATCACCGGCGTGGCCAAGCTCGACGGCATCGGGTTCGCGACGGCGCGCGTCTGCGGACGGGAGGGCGCCGCGCTGGCGGTGGTCGACATCTCCGAGCGCGTGCACGAGTGCGCGGCCGCGCTGAGAGAAGAGGGCTACGAGGTCTCGTCGCACACCGCCGACCTCATGCGGGCGGAGCAGGTCGCGGCGGCGGTCGCGGGGGCGCTCGACCATCACGGACGCATCGACGTCCTGGTCAACAACGCCGGCATGGTGATCTGCGGTGAGGAGGAGGTCTTCCTGCCCCTGCACGAGCTCACCGAGGAGCAGTGGGACTTCGAGATCGGCATCAACCTCAAGACGCAGTTCCTGGTCACCCGGGCCGTGGTGCCACACATGATCGAGCGCGGCTATGGACGCATCGTCAACGTCTCGTCGGTGACCGGACCGCTGGTGGCCAATCCGGGGGAGTCCGGCTATTGCGCCGGCAAGTCCGGCATCATGGGCATGACGCGGGGACTGGCGCTGGACGTGGCGAAGCACGGCATCGCCGTCAACGCGGTGGGACCGGGGTGGATCGCCTCCGGCTCGCAGGCCGACGGCGAGGACGTCGGCGGCCTCAACACCCCGTACGGGCGGTCCGGCGAGCCGCGCGAGGTGGCCGAGGTGGTCGCCTTCCTCGCCAGCGACGAGGCGAGCTACGTGACCGGTCAGCTGGTGGTGGTCGACGGCGGCAACACGATCCAGGAGTACAAGGGGCCGAGCGACCTGTACTACTGACGAGGGGCCGTTCCGGACCGTCCCGCGCCGGGTCGCCCGCGACGGGCAGAGACGTCAGGCGGTCGCCCGAGCGACGGGCTCGGAACGGACCCGTGGACTGAGAGGATCACACCATGGAGAGCGGACTGCGCGACAAGGTGGTGCTGGTCACCGGCGGCGCCGGCGGCATGGGCCGGGCGGCGGCCGAGCGCTTTCTGGAGGAGGGGAGCGTCGTGATCGTGGCCGACCTCGACGGGGAGGCGGCGACGTCGGTGGCGGCGGAGCTGGCGACCGGCGGCCGGCAGGCGCACGGCGTCGGGCTCGACGTCACCGACGTCGGGGCGATCGAGGCCGCGATCGCCGGCGTGGCCGCGCGGCACGGCCGCCTCGACGTGCTGGTGAACGCGGCCGGACTCTGGGTCGAGGGCCCGGCCGAGACGATGACCGAGGCCGACTGGGACCGCGTCGTCGACGTGAACCTCAAGGGTCTGTTCTTCTGCTGCGCCCGTGCCATCCCCCATCTCAAAGAGACGCAGGGCTGCATCGTGAACATCGCCTCCGACTGCGGTCTGGTCGGGACGCCCGACACGTCGGTCTACACGGCCGGCAAGGGCGGCGTCGTGCTGCTCACCAAGGCGCTGGCGATCGAGCTGGCGCCGTCCCTGGTCCGCGCCAATGCCGTCTGCCCGGCCGACGTCATGACGCCGATGCTCGAGGGCCAGGCGCGCGACTTCGGCGACGGCGACGAGGAGGGCTACTTCCGCAACCTTCTCACGTGCTACGCGCAGGGCGACAAGGCTCGTTTCATCGAGCCGCAGGAGGTCGCCGAGCTGATCGTCTACCTGGCGTCGCGGGCGGCGGCGCCGATCACCGGGGCCGCCGTGCCGATCGATTTCGGCACCACGGCCGGCTACGGATACGGCTGACGCCGGAAGCGCACCGGACGCCCGCCGGCGTCGGCGGGCGCAGTGGGTCACAGACCGAGCAGGGCGCGGGCGCGACGCTTGACCATCGCCCCGAGCTCGGCCTTGGCGTCGCCGTCCTCCACGCCGCCGATCACGAAGGCGTAGCCCTCCTCCAGCGTCTCGAGGAGGAGGGCGAGCTCGTGGGCGTCGTCGTCGGGCAGCAGGCCGGCGGCCATGCACTCGGTCAGCGTCGTCTCGAGCAGCTCCAGCGAGGCGTGGTGGAGTCTGGCGAACTGCTCCCTGACGGTGCTGTTGCGCAGGCTGAGGTAGAAACAGGCGTAGAAGGCGCTGTCGTCGAGCAGCTGGTGGTACTCGGGGTCGAAGAGGGCGCGGAGGATGGCGTCGAGCCGCTGCCCGGGGTCGGGGATGGCGGCCAGCGCGTCGCCGTAGCTGTGGCGGTACTTGTCGAGCAGGTAGTCGACCAGCTCGACGGTCATCTGCTCCTTGGTGCCGAAGTAGTGGATGAGCAGGCTGGGGGGGACGTCGAGGCGCTTCGCCACCTTGGCGAGCGACGCGCCCTGGAGCCCCTCCTCGACGAGGGCGTCGTAGTAGGCGGCCAGCATCTCCTGCCGGCGGGCGGCGGTGTGTTCCTCGCGCGTGGATGCCATCGGGTCGCGTGCATCCCTCCTGTCGTCCGGGGCTGCCTTCGTCCCGGCCGTCTCTCGTTCGGACTGCCGTCGCCGTGGTGCCCGAGAGAACCTTGACTGAATGTTCAGTCTATGCAAGAGTCGCGCCCGTGTACAGGTCGCGCCGGCGGGCGTCCGTCCGGCGCGTAGGCGACGCTCGCCCCCGGTCCGCGGAGGCGCACGGATCCAGCCCGAGGAAAGAAGGCGCCCATGAGTGACGAGTTCTTCGTCCACCCCTACATCCCGAACTCCGTGCCCGCGACCAAGCGGGCGATGCTCGAGGAGATCGGGAAGGAGAGCGCGCTCGACATCTACGAGCCGATCCCCGAGCGCCTGCGGTTCAAGGGACTGCTCGACGTGCCGGGGCCGATCCACTCCGAGGCGGAGCTGAAGCGCCACATGGAGGGGATCCTGGCGCAGAACGACAGCTGCGCCGAGTACACGAGCTTCCTCGGCGCCGGCACCTGGCGGCACTTCGTGCCGGCGGCCGTCGACGAGGTGGCCAACCGGGCCGAGTTCGTCAGCGCCTACGACGGCCTCTACTACACCGACATGGGCAAGCAGCAGGTGAAGTTCGAGTGGGCCAGCCAGCTCGGCGAGCTGCTCGACCTGGAGGGCGTCGGCCTCGCCTTCTACGACTGGGGCACCGTCACCGGGCTGAGCCTGCGGATGGCCTCCCGCATCACCGGCCGCAACCACGTGCTGGTGCCGGACACGATGTCGCCGGAGCGGCTGTCGGTGGCGCGGGTGCTGTGCGGTCCGGACGAGATGGCGGCCAGCGTCGCCGTCGAGCTGGTGGGCCACGACGAGGCGAGCGGCCGGCTCGACCTCGACGACCTGCGGGCGAAGATCTCCGAAGAGACGGCCGCCGTCTACATCGAGAACCCCGGCTTCCTCGGCGTCATCGAGGGGCAGGCCGAGGAGGTCGGCCGCATCGCTCACGAGCACGGCGCCCAGTTCATCGTCGGCGTCGACCCGGTCTCGCTCGGCGTGCTGCGCTCGCCGGGCTCCTGCGGCGCCGACATCGCCTGCGGCGACGTGCAGCCACTCGGCGTGCACATGAGCTGCGGCGGCGGCCTCGGGGGCTTCATCGCGTTCCGCGACGACGACCCCGTCTACGCCGCCGAGTGCCCGCTCATCCTGTTCACCATCGTGCCCACCGAGAAGGAGGGCGAGTTCGCCTTCGCCGAGATGATGGAGGAGCGCACCAGCTACGGCCTGCGCGACAAGGGCAAGGACTGGGTCGGCACCGGCGCCGGCCTGTGGATGATCGCCTCGGCCGTCTACATGAGCCTGCTCGGGCCGCAGGGCTTCCGCGAGCTCGGCGAGACCATCATCAAGCGCTCCCACTACGCGGCCCGAGCGCTCGCCGGCATCCCCGGCGTGCGCATCCGCTTCGGCGAGGCCTTCTTCAAGGAGTTCGTCGTCGACCTCGACGAGACGGGGAAGACGGTCGCCGAGGTCAACGCGGCGCTGCGCGAGCGCGGCATCTTCGGCGGCCACGACCTCTCGCGCCACTTCCCGGAGCTCGGCCAGAGCGCCCTCTACTGCGTGACCGAGCTGCACACCAAAGACGATCTCGACGCGCTCGCGGTCGCCGTCCGCGACGCCGTCGCCTGAGGGGGTGGACGAGATGGTCGACATGAAGAAGACCGCTGCTCAGTCCTCCGCGGCGGGCAGCCCCCGCGACGCGAAGGGCGACGTCAAGCTGCGCGACTACCGCTCCGCCCACTGGGACGAGCCGCTCATCATGGAGATGAGCGTGCCGGGCGAGCGTGGAGTGCTTATCCCTCTAGCTGAACCTGAGGTTGAGAGTTCTGTCGGGATCGATGCCGACGCCTTCATCCCCGAGGGCATGCGCCGCGCGGAGCCGCCGGCGCTGCCCGAGCTCAGTCAGCACCAGGTCCTGCGTCACTACCTGCGCCTGAGCCAGCAGACCATGGGCATGGACCTCGCCAGCGACATCAGCGAGGGCACCTGCACCATGAAATACAGCCCCAAGGTGCACGACGAGCTCTGCCGCAGCCCGCAGATGGCCGAGCTGCATCCCCTCCAGGACGAGGAGACGCTGCAGGGGGCGCTGCAGATCATCTGGGAGTTCCGCAACATCCTGCGCGCCATCAGCGGTCTCGATGAGGTCAGCCTGCACGGAGGCGGCGGCGCTCACGCCGCGTTCACGAACGCCGCCGTGGTGCGCGCCTACCACCAGTCACGCGGCGAGCTCGCACAGCGGGACGAGTTCATCACGACGATGTTCTCGCATCCCTGCGACGCTGCCGCGCCGGCCACGGCCGGGTTCAAGGTGATCACCCTGATGCCGGACCACATGGGCTACCCGCCGATGGAGCAGGTCAAGGCGGCGGTGAGCGAGCGGACCGCCGGCATCATGATCACCAACCCCGAGGACACCGGCATCTACAATCCGCACATCGACGAGATCGTCGACCTCGTACACGAGGCCGGCGGCATCGCCTACACCGACCAGGCCAACGCCAACAGCGTGCTCGGCATCGCGCGGGCGCGCGACGCCGGCTTCGACGCCTGCCACTTCAACCTGCACAAGACGTTCTCCAGCCCGCACGCGTGCGCGGGACCGGCTACCGGGGCCTACTGCTGCACCGACGAACTGGCCCCGTTCCTGCCGGTCCCCGTCGTGACCTTCGACGGCGAGACGTACCACCTCGACGACGATCGGCCGCAGAGCATCGGCAAGGTGCGCGAGTTCTACGGCAACGTGCAGGTCGTGCTGCGGGCCCTGGCCTGGTGTCTCTCGCTCGGCCCGCGCGGTCTGCGCGAGGTCAGCGAGATCGCGGTACTCAACAACAACTACCTGATGAAGAAGCTGCTCGAGATCGACGGCGTCACGATGCCGTACGAGGAGCAGCGCCGGCTCGACCAGGTCCGGTTCAGCCTGCAGGAACTCAAGGACGACACCGGCATCGGCTGCCACGAGTTCCAGGAGCGGCAGATCGATTTCGGCGTGCAGAGCGTGTGGACGAGCCACCATCCGTTCGTGGTGCCGGAGCCGTTCACGCCGGAGCCCTGTGAGACCTACTCGCTCGAGGACCTCGACTACTGGGCCGAGACGGCGGCGCGGGTCTGCCGCGAGGCGCGCGAGGACCCCGAGTATGTGCGCAAGGCGCCGTACAACCAGCCGATCGCCAAGATGACCGGCCTGGAGGCGCTGGAGGACCACGAGACGTGGGCGATGACCTGGCGCGCCTACAAGCGCAAGCACGGGGTGCCGGACTGAGCGGGCCGCGGAACAGCTTGGCGCCGGCGGGTCGCCCTTTGCCGCCGGCGACTCGACCGGCGGCGCGTGCTGCTCACCCGGCGGCGCTCGCGACCGACGTTGCGGTACCCGCAGCTCGTCTGGCCGCGCTCGCGGCTCGCCTGTGCGGCCGGCCGCCGGGACTGCGCCGATGAAGCGCCTCGGCTTCATCGTCAACCCGGTCGCCGGGGTCGGCGGCCGGGTCGGCCTCAAGGGCAGCGACGGCGAGGAGATCCTCCGCCGTGCGCTCGAGCTGGGCGCGCGCCGGGAGAGCCCGGCGCGCGCCGGCGAAGCGCTCCGTCGCCTCGAGCGCCTGCGGGACGAGCTCCTGGTGCTCACCTGCCCCGGCGAGATGGGTGCCGACGAGGCGCGAGCGGCCGGCCTCGAGGTCGAGGTGCTCGAGCTGTCGCGACGGCACGACACCCTCGAGGTCGCAGGCGCCAGGCTCGAGCAGACGACGGCCGCCGACACCGAGGAGGCGGCCCGCCGCATGGTCGAGGCCGGCGTCGACCTGCTCCTGTTCGCCGGCGGTGACGGCACAGCGCGCAACGTCTTCAACGCCGTCGGCGACCGCGTGCCGGTCCTCGGCATCCCGGCCGGCGTCAAGATCCACTCGGCCGTCTACGGCAACACGCCGACCGACGCCGGCGATCTCGCGGCCCGCTTCCTCGGCGACCCCGCCCACTGCCGGCTGCGCGAGGCCGAGGTGATGGACATCGACGAGGAGGCGTTCCGGCACGACCGCCTGTCCGCCCGGCTCTACGGGTATCTCCGGGTGCCCTACGAGCGGCAGCTGCTGCAGAGCGCCAAGGCCGGCAGCCAGCCGGGCGACGAGGCGCTCGCCGTGGCGATCGGCAACGACGTCGTCCACGCCATGAGGCCTGGCGTGCTCTACCTGATCGGCGCCGGCACCACGACACGCGCCGTGATGCGGCTGCTCGGCCTGCCGTACACACTGCTCGGCATCGATGCCGTGCGCGACCGGCGGCTGGTGGCGCCCGACGTCGCCGAGACACAGGCGCTGGAGCTGGTCGAGGCCGCCAACGAGGAGGGTCCGGGTGCCCACATCGTGGTCTCGGCCATCGGCGGGCAGGGCCACGTCTTCGGCCGCGGCAACCAGCAGCTCAGTCCGCGCGTGATCCGGGCCGTCGGCCCCGGGAACCTCACCGTCGTCGCCACCCAGCCGAAGCTGCTCTCGCTGGAGGGCGCCCCGCTGCGGCTCGACACCGGTGACGCCGGGCTCGACCGCGAGCTCGCCGGCTGGGCGAAGGTCGTCACCGGACACGCGCAGCGGACGATGTACAGGCTCGTCTGAGGTGGACGCGTCCGGCGAGGAAGACGTCTGAGCAGAGACGCGGCCGGCCGGCGCTCCCGGGGGAGTGCCGGCCGGCCGCTGTCGCTCCGTTCCTTCGCGGACGCGGACCGCGCGGTCCGCGTCCCTGTGCTCAGGATCCGGCCAGGACCGTGAGCTGGGCCTGGTTCGAGGTGCTCGTCCCCGCGACGTTGGTGAACACGGCGCGGAAGAGCCAGCCGTCCTCGTCGCCCTTGACGCCGACGAGCAGCGTCGTCGAGGTGGCTCCCGCGATGTACTGCCACGTGGTGCCGCCGTCGGACGAGTACTGCCACCGCACGGACGGGTCCGGGTTACCGGTCGCCGTCGATGTGAACGTGACGGTGGTCCCGATCGTGCCGCTCTGGTCGGTCGGCTGCGTCGCCAACGTCGGCACCGTCCACACCGTCAGTGTGACGATGCTCGACGTGGCGGTGCCGGCGCTGTTCGTGAACACCGCCCGGTAGCGCGAGCCGTTGAGGTCCGGCGTGGCGGTGAACGAGTAGGTCGTGCTCGTCGCGCCGGCCACGGCGGCCCAGGCGCCACCGTTCAGCGAGCGCTGCCACTGGACGGTCGGGTCCGGCACCCCGGACGCGGTGGAAGTGAACTGCACGGTCCCGCCCGAGACCTTGGCGGCGTCGCGCGGCTGCTGGTTGATGGTCGGCGGCGTGTTCTGGCTGATGACCGTCAGCTTCGCGCCGCGTGACCTGGTCGTCCCGGCCCTGTTCTTGAAGACGGCCCGGTAGAGGTAGCCGTCCTTCGCCGTGGTCGCGGTGAAGCTGTACGTGAGGCTCGTGGCGCCGCTCACGTTGCTCCAGTTGCTCCCGTTGGGCGACTGCTGCCACTGGACGGTCGGCGTCGGCCGTCCGTCGGCGGAGGCGGTGAACGTCGCCGTCCTGCCGTTCACGACCGTCTGCTGGACCGGCTGCGTGAGGATGACCGGCTTCACATCGCCGATCACGTTGAGCTTCGCCGCCCTGGTCCTGGTCGAGCCGGCCTTGTTGGTGAACACGGCCCGGTAGAGGTTGCCGTTCTTGGCGTTGGTCGCTTTCACCTTGAGGGTGCGGGACTTGGCGCCCGACACGTCCCTCCAGTTGCGGCCGCCGTTGGTCGAGAACTGCCACTCCACCCACGGGGTGGGCCGTCCGTGCGCGGCGGCGGTGAACGTCGCGGTCTGGCCGGCGTTGACCCGTTCGTCGCTCGGCTGTGAGGTGATCTTCGGCTTCTTCGCCGGCGGCGTCACGTCGAGCAGTGCCGCCCTGGTGTACGTCTTGCCGGCGCTGTTCTCGTACACGGCCCGGAAGCGCCAGCCGTCCTTGCGCATGGTCGCCTCGAAGCGGAGCGTGTCCGAGCGGGCGCCGGGGATGGCCGTCCACTTCGTGCCGTTCTCCGACTGCTCCCACTTCACCTTCGGCGTGGGGTTGCCGGTCGCCTGGGCGACGAACGTCGCGCGCTTGCCGGCCGGGACCTTCTCGTTGGTCGGCTGCTTGCGTATCACGGGCTTGCTCGTGGGATCGAGCACGGTGAGCGTCGCCACGTTCGTCACCGCCACTCCGTTGACGTTGGTGAACACCGCCCGGTAGCGGTGTCCGTTCTGGACCTTGGTGGCGCTGAACTTGAGAGTCGTACGCGTCTGACTGGTGAGGTAGACCCACGGGCCTCCGGCGATCGAGCGCTGCCACTGCACCGTGGGTGTGGGGATGCCGGTAGCCTTGGCTGTGAAGATGGCGCGCTTGCCGGCGAAGACGGTGATGGACGGAGGCTGCCGGGTGACCCGGGGCCGCTTGACGTTCTCCCTCACGTCGAGCAGGGCGCCGCGCGATTTGACGGTCCCGGCGCTGTTCTTGAACACGGCCCGATAGAGGAAGCCGTCCTTGCCGCTGGTGGCTTTCACCTGGAGGGTGTAGCGGGTCGCGCCGGGGACGGCCTGCCACGACCTGCCGCCGTCGTGCGACTGCTGCCACTGCACCGTCGGCCGCGGGTCGCCGCGTGCCGTCGAGATGAAGGTGGCCAGGCTGCCCGGCTCGACCGTCTGGTCGGTCGGCTGGATGGTGATGGCCGGCTTTGTCGCCGCGGCGGCCGTCTGCGGGACGGCGAGGGCGCTGCCGGCGAGCAGGGCGAGCAGACACCCGGCGCCGATGATCATCGTCAACAGGAGGCGGCGGCGCCCCTTCACCGTTCGTGCTCCTCGGTCTCTGCTCATCGTCTCCTCCTGTCCCGCGGCCTCCGGCCACAACGACCATGTCTTCAGATCAGATATCGGTGTCGCGGCGCGCGGCCTTGAGTTTCTGCGACGCCGGGTTCGAGGATGGAGCCCCGCACAGGTAGACTTCTGCGTCCAGGGCGACGTCGGCCTCAGGAGCCGAGCGCCGAGCGAGGAAGGAGCCGTCCGCGTGGCCGCCCAGAGATCCGATCACGCCGGGAAGAAGCGCCGACGCGCGACGACCGGGACGTCGAAAGCCGCGCGGCAGGCGGCCCGGTCCGCCGCCGCGGCGAAGAAGCGGACGGCGCCAGAACGCGACGCGGCCGCGTCCGGACCGAAGAAGAAGCGGGCGCGAGAGCCCGGGAAGCAGGGCGCCGGCGCCCAGAAGACCGCTGCCGGCCGGAAGAGTGCGACGCGCCAGAAGACCGTCGACGGTCAGAAGGCCGCCGCCGGTCGGAAGGGCGCCGCGCGTCAGAAGACCGCCGGCGGACAGAAGGGGGTCGGCAAGGCGGGCAAGGTTCTCCTGCCGCGCCCGCCCGCCATGTGGTTCCAGGTTTCCATCTTCCTGGCCCTGGCCGCCGGCGCCGGGATGCTGTTCTACGGCATCGCCCGGGTCGCCTATGCGCTGGCGACCACCGACATGTATTGGGTGGCCGCGGCGATGATCATCTCCGGCATGCTGGCGGGCGTGGTCGCGACCGGCCTCGTCGCCCTGCTGGCTCTTTACTCGTTCCACCCCCTGAGCCATCCCCTGAAGCGGCTCAACAAGCGGTACATGGGGTTCGGGGTCGTCGGCACGGGCATGCTGGCGATCGTCGTCGCCGCCGCCGTGCCGGCGCTGCTCATGCTGATCATCCCCGGCCTGATCCCCGCCGCCGCCGTGCTGTTCATGGTGGTGCGGCCGCGGATCAGTGCTATCGCCGTCGCCCGCGGCCACCCTGCCCCGCTGTCGTTCGTCGAGCGGCGGACGAAAGCGATGGAAGACGCGCGCCGCGACCGGGACGAGCATCGCAAGCGCACCGAGGCCTACGAAGCGCTCAAGCGGCGCAGGCTCGGCGGCGGGTGAGTCGGGCCGCCGGCGCGCCGATGCAGTAGACTCCCGTCATGGCACGGAAGACCCCGGACTACACGAAGCAGGCGAGACAGCGGAAACGCCGCCCGGCCCCGGCCCGCGTGAGCCGAGCGAGCAGCCGTCGTCGCTGGATCACCTACGCCGGGTTCGGCACGCTGCTCTTCTCCACCGCCATGGCCGTGTACGGGCTGGCGATCAGCCTCCCGGACGTCAACGTGCCCGGTGTCGACGGCAACAAGGCCATCATCGCCGTCATCGCGTTTCTCGCCTGTATCGCGACGGCCGCGCTCATCGGGCTCCTCCTCCTGTACGTGGAGGACCCGGTGGGCTTCCCGTTCGCGCGCTTCACCTACCGCGGTCTGATGTACGCGGCCATGTTCGTCGGCGCCATCGCGGCGCTCCTCGTGCTGAGCGCCCACGTCAGCATCGCCATCCTCTTCATGTCGCTGGTGCCGACGCTGCTTGTGGTCACGCTCGTCCTCCGTCCCCGGATGCGGGAGTTGGACGCCACGAGCGAGCAGGCGGCGATGGCGACCGCCGGGGCAGGAGGCGGCGCCGGCGGCGGCAGGGCCGGGGGCGCGCGTCCGCGCAAGGCGCCGGCCGGCAAGCGGCGCCCGTCGACCGGTCGGCCCGGGTCCGGCGGTCGCGGCGGCCAGAGCCCGCGCGGCAAGGGTCCCGATGCGTGAGGCCGAAGGTCACGGGGAAGACCGCGGACGCCGAACGGACCGGCCAGGGCGTCCGGAGATCCTGAACGACACGGAACGGAGGAAGGCATGAAGGTCCTCAAGGTGCTGTTCATCCTGGTGCTCATCGTCGGAGCCGTCGCCGCCTTCAAGGCGTGGCGCAGCGGCATGTGCGACGACTGGATGTCCGAGGGCTCCTGGAGCCAGTGGTCCGCCTGCGACGATCAGGAGAGCTCCGAGGTCGTCTGACCGCGGGGAAGAGCCGGGCGAGCGCCCGGCGAGACGGAAGTGTCACGTGCGCCCGGGGCGGCATCGCCCCGGGCGCACGTCGTTCCGGGACCGTTCGGCGTCGGCAGAGGGTCGCCTGGCGTTGCGCGATGACGACGCGCGTGGGGACTTCGGCGGGGTCACACACCCGTTGATGCTCTAGAATCGCAGCCGAGATGGCTCACCGCACGGGTACCTCCGACTACCGCAAGCTCACGGCGCGCCTCAACAAGTTCCCCCAGGGCGCGCCGCCGTCGGAGCTGCTGTACCGGATCCTCTCGCTGCTCATGACGGAGCAGGAGGCGGGCCTGATGGCCGAGCTGCCCCTGCGGCCCTTCACCGTCGAGGCGGCCGCCCGGGCCTGGCGGGTGGCGCCGGCCGAGGCCCGCCGGCAACTCGACCGCCTCGCCGACCGGGCCCTGCTGCTCGACAGCGAGTTCGAGGGCGAGCGGCTCTATCTCTTCCCGCCCCCGATGACCGGCTTCTTCGAGTTCTCGATGATGCGGGTGCGTCCCGACGTCGACCAGACGACGCTCTCGGAGCTGCTCTACACCTACATCAACGTCGAGGACGAGTTCGTGACCGCCCTTTTCGGCACCGCGGACACCAAGATCGGCAGGGCGCTGGTCCACGGCCCCGTCCTGCAGGAGATGCTCTCCGGCGACGGCGACGGCGACGGCGACGGCGACGGCGCGGACCGGAGCAGGGACGGCGCCGTGCATCAGGGCGGGGACGGTCGCGGCGAGGGCGCCGGCGCGTCCGCGGGCGGCGCCGGCCTGGCCGCGGACGGCGACGGCGGCATGCGTGCCGACACCCTCACAGTCCTCGATCACGAACGCGCCGACGAACTCATCCGGGCCGCTCGCCACCGTGCCGTAGGGACCTGCTCCTGCCGGCACAAGATGCACCACGTCGGCAACGCTTGCGACGCGCCGCTCGAGACCTGCATGTCGTTCGACTTCGTCGCCGACTCGCTGATCCGTCACGGGCACGCCCGCCCGTTCGACGTCGCCGAGGGGCTGGAGTTGCTCGCCCAGGCCGAGGAGGCCTGCCTGCTGCAGTTCGCCGAGAACGTGCGGCGCAGTCCCAAGTTCCTCTGCCACTGCTGCTCCTGCTGCTGCGACGCCCTGGTGGCCGCCCGCCGGTTCGGTTTCCTGCACCCGGTCGAGACCACCAACTTCCTGCCGGTCGTGTCGGCGGCCGAGTGCCGGGCGTGCGGCAAGTGCGTGGACGCCTGTCCGGTGGGGGCCGTGCGGCTGGGCGATGAGGGACTGTCCGTCGACGAGCCCGTGGCGCCGGCTGTCGCTGAGACCGGCGCGCGGGTCGTCGGGGAGACCGACACCCGGAGTCCCGGCGGGACCGTCGCGCGGGCAGCCGGAACGGGCGCTGTACGCGGGATGGACGTCGCGATCGTCGACCTGGAGCGCTGCCTGGGGTGTGGCATCTGCGTGCGGGTCTGTCCCTACGGCGCGGTCGTCCTGGAGCCTCGGGAGGAGCGGGTGCTCACCCCGGTGAACTCCACGCAACGGCTCGTGAGTCAGGCGATCGAGACCGGGACGCTGCCCTACCTGGTGTTCGACGAGCAGAGCCGCTCCGGCCATCGGGCGCTGGCGGCGGTCATGGGGGCGGTCGCCAAGCTGCCGCCGTTCAAGCAGGCGCTGGCGAGCAGACAGCTGAAGTCACGGTACCTCGAACGTCTCTGCGACCGTCGCGAGTGGGACTACTGAGGCGAAGACTGGCGGAGAGGGGGGGATTCGAACCCCCGAGACAGGTTACCCCCGCCTACGCGATTTCCAGTCGCGCTCCTTAAGCCAGCTCGGACACCTCTCCGCGGCGGACCATCATTGGAGCATCTTCCCGGCCGGCCCGCAAGCGGGGCCGGCGCCGGTCCCGCTCCTCGATCCACCCTCTCCGACCCACCACCGTGACGATGCGCACGCTGCTGCCGCTGAGCGTCTGGAGTGACCGAGATCAAATCTTGATACGCATTGAGGATTGATTTTTTCAAGTTCGCACTTGACTTTATCAATGTGAAGTCCCATACTACCTGCGAAGAGTGAAACGTCCCCGTCATTCGACGGATCGCGGCCGGAGCGGGTCGCGGAGCGCGGAAGACCGGGCGGCGAACGACAGGGGAGGCGCACATGCCCAACGACTGGCACGACCTGACCGACCTGACCGGCGACAAGCCGTTCGTGGTCACGAGCGTCCGTCTGCAGGAGGGTCAGATCGCGATCACCGGCGAGTTCGAGCTGCCGCTGCTGGCCCGTCTGCGGCACGAGGACCAGGTCTTCGTCGGTGAGTTCGTCCGTTGCCACGGCTCGATCAAGCATATGGAGCAGGCCTTCGGTATCAGCTACCCGACGGTGAAGAACCGGCTCAACCGGATCGCCGAGCAGCTGCAGCTCGTGCAGGTGGAGCCGGCGGGCGACCGCGATGAGGTCCTCGCCCGGCTGGAGCGGGGCGAGATCACGGCCGACGAGGCGGCGGAGAGGTTGAAGCGATGAGCGCCCCTCCGCTGGTGATGAGCCTGCGGATGACCCGGGCCGACCGGAGGCCCTTCCGCATCTGGCTGCCGCTGTTCCTGTTGTACCCGCTGCTGCTCGTGCTGGTGATCCTCGCCCTGGTGTTCACCATCATCGCCGACGCTGCGTTGTCGATGTCGCGCCAGCGCTACCATCACTACTCGCGGCTGCTGCTCGGGTCGCTGGGGGCGATGGCCCAGGCGCGCGGCCTGAGCGTGCACGTGGTCGGCGACGACTCGGCTTTCGACCTGTGGCTCCGTTGAGGGATCCGCAGCGGTCGAGAGGTGAGCGAGAGCGCGGGCAGGGTACCGCGACGGACGGGCCGGACCCTCGAACGACCGAGACGACACTGAGACGACACCGCGGCCACGATGCCGCATGACGAGAGGAGAGGACCATGAGTGAGGAACGGAGCCGCATCCTGAGCCTGCTGGCCGACGGCAAGATCACCGTCGACGAGGCGGAGCGCCTGCTCGACGCGGTCGGGTCGGGCGCGGGCGCTGGGGCCGGCGCCGCCGGCGAGGCCGGCGGAAAGGCGGCGGGCGGTGCGGAGGCCAAGCCCTCCGCGGACGCCGGCAGCCCGCCCAGGTACATGTACGTGAAGGTCGTCAGCACCAGCGGCGACAACGTCGACGTGCGGATCCCGCTCAGCCTGGTGAAGTCGGGGCTGAAGCTGACCTCGCTGATCCCGCCGCAGGCGATGGAGCAGATCAACGAGTCGATGGGCGAGCACGGCATGACCTTCGACTTCAACAACTTCAAGCCGGAGGATATCGAGGAGCTCATCCAGGCGCTGCGCGAGATGGAGGTCAACGTCGACTCCCAGAACGGCGACAACGTGCGGGTGTACTGCGCGTGACGCCGGTCGTCCGATGCGGACGAGCGGCCACTTCGGTTCCCGGCGCTGGCCGGCGGCCGACGCGACCCGGGCCGGCGGTCGGCCGCGAGACGGCGGGGCAGCGGTGAGAGACCGCCGCCCCGCCGTCGTCGTCCACGTCCCGCACGCGGCGACGGCGATCCCGGCCGACGTGAGGCCGGCGTTCGCGCTCTCCGATGCCGAGCTTGGCGAGGAGCTGCTCCGAATGACCGACCACTTCGTGGATGAGCTCTTCCTCGTGCCCGCCTCGGTCGCCACCACGGTACGCGCACCGGTGAGCCGCCTGGTCGTCGACGTCGAGCGTTTTGAAGACGACGCCCGTGAGCCCATGGCTGATGTCGGCATGGGCGCCGTCTACACGGCGACGCATCGTTGCGGGACTCTGCGTAAGCAGAAGGTCCGGGCGAAGGAGCGCGAGGACCTCCTGGAGCGCTTCTACCGGCCTCACCACCGGCGGCTCGCAGACGCGGTCGCCGGCGCGATCGCCGCCAACGGCCGGTGTCTGGTGATCGACGCGCACAGCTTCCCGTCACGGCCGCTTCCCTACGAGCGCGATGCGCGGCTGCCTCGGCCGGCCGTCTGCATCGGGACCGACGCGGATCACACCCCGGACGACCTGCGCCGCGCCGCCGTCGCCATGTTCCGTCGGGGACTCGGCTCCGTCGCAGTGGACCGGCCGTTCTCCGGAGCACTCGTTCCTGCCGACTTCCTCGGCAGTGATGAGCGGGTACTTGCAGTGATGATCGAGGTCCGGCGCGACCTGTACATGGACGAAGAGACCGGCCGCCGTCTACGGCGGTTCACGTGGGTTGCCGCCGGTCTGCAGGCGGCCGTTCGGCGACTCGGCAGGGAGGCGGCGTCGATCGGGCGAGAGCCGGCGGCCGCGCCCCAGACGGCGGGGCGGCGGTGACGGACCGCCGCCCCGCCGTTCAGCAGACCCGGGTGCGGGCGAGCGGCTGGCTGCAGTCGGGAGCCGGCGCCGGCTCGTCGAGCTCCGGCGGATGCAGCCGCTCGGCCTCCGCCTCCTCCTCCGGCAGTGGATTGGCCGCCGCCGCCCGGCGCGCCCGCCAGACGAACGGAAGGGCGGTCAGCTGGAATGCGCCGCCGACGATCCAGGCCATCGGGATGGAGACGGCGCGCGACAGATAGCCGAGCCCGACCTGCCCGCCGGCGCCGCCGGCGTCGAGGAACAGGGCGTCGAGCGAGATGATCGTCGCCCGCTGCTCCGACGGGATCCGCCGGTTGAGCCACGCCTGGCGCACCGGCTGCAGCAGTCCGAACGCCACACTGGCGACCAGGTACAGGGGCACCGCGACCCAGAAGTACTGCAGCAGGCCGGCGAGCACGATCACCACCGCCTGCAGCGCGAGCATCGAGAACACGATGGTCGAGCTTCGCAGGCGGGTGCGCGAGAGCGGCCCCACCAGCAGGTTGCCGGCGATCGTCGACAGGCCGACGAGAGCGGCGATGACGCCGTTCACCCAGATGAGGTCGCGCTCCAGCAGGTCGAGGAAGTACCGCTGCCAAGAGTAGAAGCCGAACATGAAGAACACTCCGGCGATCAGGTTGGCGAGCATCAGCGGCCGCACCACCGGATTGCGCCATCCGTACGTGACCCCGTTCTTGGCGACGGCGCGCGTCTCGCGGCCGATGGTCGACCACTTCAGCGGCCGGGGAGTGAAACCGAGGTCGTGCATGAAGAGGAGTCCGAGGAGGGCCGCCGGCACCAGCAGTACCGCCCTGGCGATGTACGGGATGGTCAGGTCGATCTGGCCGAGGAAGCCGCCGCCGATGGTGCCCACCAGCATCGCCAGTCCCTGGGCGATACCGCCGCGGGCGAAGATCGGGTCCATCTTGCCGGTGAAGCCGACGAAGCCGAGCGCGTCGACCATCCAGGCTTCGACCGCGCCGGTGAAGAACGTGAAGCCGAGGCCGAGCAGTACCGAGGCGAGGACGAACGCCGGCAGGCCGGCCTGGACGGCGCCGAACCAGACGTACAGCAGGGTAGAGACGAGCAGGACGCCCATGCAGAGGAGGTAGGAGGCGCGGCGGCCGAGCGTATCGGCGACGACCCCCGTCGGCACCTCGAAGACCACCTGGGCGGCCGCGTAGGCGGCGTTGGCGACCATGACGCCGAAGATGTCGAGTCCGGCGTCCAGCAGGAACAGCGTGTTGACGCCCCAGATGAGGGCCTGCGCCAGCGTCGAGACCGCGACGATCGACAGGTACGTGCGGACGATGCGCCGGTCGGTCATCGGCGGCCGGGTGTCGCGGCTCATGCGCCGGCTCTCATGCGTCGGCTCTCATGCGTCGATTCTCACGCGATGGCTCTCATGCGTCGACCGGCGCCGGCGTCCATCGGTCACTCATCTTCGCCTCACTCAAATCGTCGCGAGCCACTCCGACGTCGGGTGCTCGTCGATCGCCTGGAGGCTGTCTACCCGCCAACGTCGCGGAATGTGCACGCGCGCCGTGGGGCTCGCGGGGCGAGTGAGCGCGCCGAGGGGCATCCGTGCCGTTCCCGGACTAGGATGAGGGCTCATGGACTCGACCGGCACAGACGGCCACGGAGCGATGTTCACCCCGGCGGTGCGCGACTGGTTCGACGCGACGTTCGACGAGCCGACGCCGGCGCAGGTACAGGCCTGGCCGGCGATCGCGACCGGCGAGCACGTGCTCATCTCGGCGCCGACCGGGTCGGGCAAGACCCTGGCGGCGTTCCTCTGGGGCCTCGACCGCTTCGTCGCCGAGCCGCCTCCCTCTGACCCGAAGCACCGCCGTACGCGGCTGCTGTACATCTCGCCGCTCAAGGCGCTCGGCTACGACATCGAGAAGAACCTGCGGGCGCCGCTGAGCGGCATCGGCGCCGACGTCAGGGTCGGCATCCGCACCGGCGACACGCCGCAGGCGGAACGCCGCGACATGCTCCGCCATCCGCCCGACATCCTCATCACGACCCCTGAGTCGCTCTACCTCATGCTCACGTCGCGAGCGCGGAAGCTGTTCGAGGGCACGGAGTGGGTGATCGTCGACGAGATCCACTCGGTGGCGCAGACGAAGCGGGGCGCGCATCTGGCGCTGAGCCTGGAGCGGCTGGCGGAGGCGGCCGGGCGCGACGTGCAGCGCATCGGCCTCTCGGCCACGCAGCGGCCGCTCGACGAGGTCGGGCGGTTCCTGGTGGGGCCGCGGCGCAAATGCACGCTGGTCGACACGGGGGTGCGCAAGCCGCTCGACCTGCGCATCCACGTGCCGGTGGAATCGATGACCGACCCGGAGCACCCCGACCTCGGGCTCGACCAGTCGGTGGGGAAGGAGGCGACCCGGCGCTCGATCTGGCCGGCGATGTACCCGGAACTGCTGGAGCTGGTGCGAGAGCACCGTTCCACGCTGATCTTCGTCAACAACCGGCGGGCGGCCGAGCGGCTGGCGCTGCGCCTCAACGAGCTCGCCGAGCGTGAGGAGGACGGCGACACGGCGCAGGGGACGGCGGCCGCCGGAGCGGCGCCGGCCGGAGTAGGCGGCGAGGTCGCCCGGCCCGGCCCGGTCGCTCGCGCGCACCACGGCTCGTTGGCCCGCGAGGAGCGACTGCAGGTCGAGGAGCAGCTCAAGGCCGGCGAGCTGCCGTGCCTGGTCGCCACCTCATCGCTCGAGCTCGGCATCGATATGGGCGCCGTCGACCTGGTCGTGCAGATCGAGTCGCCGAAGTCGGTGACCAGCGGCCTGCAGCGCATAGGGCGGGCGGGGCACGGCGTCGGCGACGTCTCCCGCGGCCGCATCTTCCCCAAGTTCAGGGCCGACCTGCTCGAGTGCGCGGTGGTGGCGCGGCGGATGCGTGAGGGGCTCATCGAGACGACCGTGGTGCCGCGTGACCCCCTCGACGTGCTCGCCCAGCAGATCGTGGCGATGGCCGCCGCGGCGGAGCAGGAGGCGGCGGAGGGCGCGAAGGTGGGCGGAAAGGGCCGGCCTGCGAGGGCGGCGGGAGGTCTGAGCGCCGACGCGCTCTACGAGCTCGTGCGGCGGACCCACACCTACGCGAGGCTTGAGCGGCGTCAGTTCGAGAACGTGCTCGACATGCTCGACGGCCGCTACCCGTCGGACGAGTTCGCCGAGCTGCGGCCGCGGATCGTCTGGGACAGGGTGGCCGGGACGATCCGCGCCCGGCAGGGCGCCCGCGCGCTGGCGGTGGCCAACGCAGGGACCATCCCCGACCGCGGCCTCTTCACCGTCAATCTGCCCGACGGGCGCCGGGTCGGTGAGCTCGACGAGGAGATGGTCTACGAGGCCCGCCTGGGTCAGACGTTCCTCCTCGGCGCCAGCGCCTGGCGGATCGAGGAGATCACCCGCGACAGGGTCGTCGTCACCCCGGCGCCGGGGGCCAACGCGGCGGTCCCCTTCTGGCATGGGGAGGGCGTGGGGAGGCCGAGTGAGCTGGGCGAGGCGATCGGCGCTTTCTCCCGCTGGGCGGTGGAGCAGGACGAGGTCACGCTTGAACGCGAGTACGACCTCGACGAACGTGCCGCCCGCAACCTCCTCGACTTCCTCCGCGAACAGCAGGAGGTCACCCGGGTCGTCCCGAGCGACACGACGATCGTGGTGGAGCGCTTCCGGGACGAGATTGGCGACTGGCGGCTGTGCGTGCTCTCCCCGTACGGAGGCCGGGTACACGCCGCCTGGGGGCTGGCGCTGAGCGCCCGCATCCGGGCGCTGCTCGGGCTCGAGGCCGACGCCATCTGGTCGGACGACGGCATCATCGTCCACCTGCCGGACGCCGACGAGCCGCCGTCGGCGGGTCTGGCGCTGGTGGAGCCCGACGACGCCGAGGACCTGGTCGTCGGGGAGCTCGGCGCCAGCGCCCTCTTCGGTGCCCGCTTCCGCGAGAACGCGGGGCGCTCGCTGCTGATCCCGCGGGCCCGGCCCGGCACGCGCCGTCCGTTGTGGCAGCAGCGGCTCAAGAGCCAGTCGCTGCTTGAGGTCGCGCGCGGCTACGGCGACTTCCCGATCGTCCTCGAGACGTACCGCGAGTGCCTGCGCGACGTACTGGACATGCCCGGGCTTACGCGGCTGCTGACGAAGCTCTCGAGCGGAGAGATTTCGATGGTCGAGGTCGAGACGGCGACCGCGTCGCCGTTCGCCTCGTCGCTGCTGTTCGACTACATCGCGACCTACATGTACGAGCGCGACACGCCGAACGCGGAGCGGCGGGCGGCGGCGCTCGCGCTCGACCGTGACCTGCTGCGCGAGCTGCTCGGTCAGGAGGAGCTGCGGGAGCTCATCGACGCGGACGCTCTCAGGACGGTCGAGGACGACCTGCAGCGACGCTCAGGAAGGACGCGCGCCGGATCGGCAGACGAGCTGCACGATGCACTGCGTCGGCTCGGCGACCTGACGACCGCCGAGGCGCGGGAGAGGGTGGCGGACGGCGGCCGGGCGTCGGGGTGGCTCGATGAGCTGGCGGCGGACCGGCGGGCGCTTCGCGTGAGGGTCGGCGGCGAGGAGCGCTGGATCGCCGCCGAGGACGCCGGTCTCTACCGGGACGCGCTCGGGCTCGCGGCGCCGGCGGGTGTTCCCGAGGCGTTCCTGGAGGACGTGCCGGATGCGCTCACGCGGCTGGCGCGCCGCTGGGCGCGGAGCCACGGACCGTTCGAGGCGGCCGAAGCGCGCGCCCGCTACGGGATCGACCTCACGCCGGTGCTGGTCGCGCTGGAGGCCGACGGCGAGCTGGTGCGCGGCGAGCTGCGGCCGGGCGGCACCGAGCGTGAGTGGTGCGACCCCGAGGTGCTGCGCCGGCTGCGGCGTGCCTCGCTGGCGGCCCTGCGCCGCGAGATCGAGCCGGCCGACCAGACGGCCCTGGCCCGCTTCGCGGCGAGCTGGCAGGGCGTCGGCGGGCCTGTCGGGGGCCTGCCGGGCGCGTCCGCCGGCGTCGACAGGCTGCGCGAGGTCCTGGTGCCCCTGCAGGGGTTGCCGCTGACCCCCGGGGTATGGGAGCACGACGTGCTGCCGGCGCGGCTCGACGCCTACTCGCCGGCGTGGCTCGATTCGCTGTGCGCGCTGGGCGAGGTCGTCTGGGCGGGCGCCGGGACGCTCGGACGCGGCGGCAAGGTGGCGCTGTACTTCCGCGACGACGCGGCCCTGCTCGGCCCGCCGCCCGGCGCCGCGACCGACACGACGTGGGAGACGCACTCAGCCCACGGGGCCATCCTCGGCAGGCTGCGGGACGGGGCCTGCTTCTGGGCCGATCTGCTCGTCGACCTCGGCGACGTCCCCGGCGACGAGCTTGAGACGGCGCTGTGGGAGCTGGTCTGGGCCGGCGAGGTCACCAACGACGCCTTCGCGCCGCTGAGGGTGTCGCGGCAGAGGGCGTCGCGTGCGACTGCGGGGCTCCGGTCGGGCCGTGGCGGCCGGCGCTTCGGACGGCAGCGTGCCGGCGCGGCGCCCCAGACGCAGGGACGGTGGTCGCTCTGCGAACCGCTGTTCACCTCCAGGGACGGTGCCGCGGAGGCGGCGAGCACGCGACGGGCGTGGGCCGAGCTCCTGCTCGAGCGCTACGGCATCGTGACGAGGGAGGCCGTCGGGGCAGAAGGTCTTCCGGGAGGGTTCGGGGCGCTCTACGAGGCGTTCTCGGATCTCGAGACGCTCGGCGCGTGCCGGCGCGGCTACTTCGTGGAGGGTCTGGGCGGCGCCCAGTTCGCCTCGCCGGGGGCTGTGGAGCGACTGCGCGCCCAGCGCGATCGCGAGGGCGGGCCGGCGCTCGTGCTGGCCGCCACCGACCCGGCGCAGCCGTACGGCGCCGCGCTGCGCTGGCCCCAAGATGGTCGCGGAGGTCGCATCTCCGAGGGGCCGGTGGGGGAGATGCCGGGCGTCCGTCGAGCGCCGTCCCGGCTGGCGGGCGCCTACGTCGTGACGGTCGCCGGCACGCCGCGCCTCTACGTCGAGCGGGGCGGCCGCTCGCTCGAGACGCTCGGCGATGCCGGAGACACGGCAGCGCTGGGCGTCGCGCTCCGGGCGCTCGTCGCCGCCGTCCGGGATGACCGTGTCGGCCGTCTGGCCCTTGAACGCATCGACGGGGTGGACGCGGTCGCATCGCCGCTGCAGCAGACGCTCGTCGGGCTCGGCTTCCGCGCCGGGCCACGGCGCCTCGTGTTGCGTCCCGGCCGTCCCTGAGACCGGCGCTCCTGAGTCGCGCGGCCGGTCATCTGTCCGCGACGAGGCGTGGCGCCGCAGGTCCGGCCGCGGCTCCCGACGCCGTGACACGACGCGGCGCGACCGCGCGACGCGGGCGCGCCGTCGTCGCTTGACTACGCGAGCGCGGCGATCCCGAAGAAGAGGATGAGGCCGCCCATCACCAGGAAGATGACGACGTTCTTGACGAACCGGCTGCCGTTCTCCTCGTTGCGCACGCGGCTGAAGAACAGCCCGCCACACTGCAGGAAGTAGGCGGCGTAGACGATGCACAGCGCCGCCTGAGCCTTCGGACCCCAGTCGAACGCCACGGCGAGGATGGCGGCCAGCGCCACGGCGATGTTGAAGAACCCGACCTCGTACTGGAAGCCGGTCGGACGGTCGCCGAAACCGAGCCGGCGGGCGTCGGCGCGGGCGAAGATCACGTGGCTGCAGTAGGCGACCACGCCGACGCCGCCCACCGCCAGCAGACACACCCACTTGACGGCCTCGGCCGCGTCACCGGTGCCGATGAACCAGAAGCCGAGGAAGATACCGGCCGTGGCCAGCAGGTTCCGGGGCCAGATGAGCAGCTCGACGATACGCGTGTCGGCCGTGCCGGGGCCCGCCGAGCTGGGGACCGGCGCCCCGCTCTTCGGGGCCGTGCCCGATGACTGTCCTACGGTCACGCCCATCTGTCGTCCCTTCTTCGCGGGCTCCGGCCGGCATCTCGATCGGATACCCGGTCGATTCCGCCGTCTGCGCTGTTCGCGGCGTCGTGCGCCGCTTCCGCCTCCCCCTATCGGCGCCGCCGCGCCCGGACTCAAGAGCGAGGTACGGTCCGGCCGCGAGACGTCGCTTCGCCAGGGCCCAAGAGCGAGGTACGGTCCGCCGCCGACGGGCCGGACGGTCGACTGCCCCTCAGGAGCGGGCACGCTCCGGGGACTCAAGGGCGCGGCCTCTGGTAGCATCGGCCGCGCCCGGACGAGACGTACCACAGAGGCCCGGTCATGACCGAGAGCGACGACGGGCGTCCGCCGCGCCGAGCGGCGCGACGCCCGACCGGGGACCATCCGGCTGGGACCGCCCGTCGGCGTGCCCTGCGGCGGCAGGCCGTCCGGCGCCGCCGCGCCGTGCTCGCCCTCGTCGTCATCCTCATCCTCCTCGTCGTGACGATCGTGCTGATCGTCCGCGGCTGCGGCGGCGACCCCCCTCGCAGCACCGCCTCTCCCTCGCCCAGCCCGCCGGTCTACGCGCCCGACGACCGCTGGTGGCCGCTCATCCAGGAGGCGGCGAGAGAGAACGGCATCGATCCGGTCGGACTGCACAAGATGATGATCGCGGAGTCCGACGGCGAGGCGGACCAGGTCACCGACGACCAGTTCTACGGCCTCTACCAGTACGTCCCTGAGACGTGGGAGGGCAAGTGGAACCCGTGGAGAGAGCGGGACATCTTCCACGGACCCTCGCAGATCAAGGCGACCGCGCTGGCGATCAGGAACGGCAAGGGTCCGACCTGGTGGCCGAACACCTACGGGCCGGCGTTCGGCGAGGAGTGATCTTCGGCTCCGGCGGCGGAAGGGTTAACCGTCGCTTCTCGCGATTCAACATGGACTCAATATTCGCAGGGGATACTGACGCTGCCCCCTTTGCTGAAGGGCCGACGCGAGACGGCCCTCAAGGGCGCGGCAGCGCCCGCGAAAGAAGCCCCGCCCCCTCGGGGCTTCTTTCATTTCCGGACTCGTTTTCGTGACTCCGATCCCGCAGAGGCTTCTCTCGTCTCCGGAGAGGTCGGCGGCCCGCCGTGCGCTCCGGCCCCGCGGACTCGATCGGACAGTTGGGAGCCGGGGCTCGCCCGTGTACGATTGGCGTGCAGGCGCGGTCCCGACGTGCAGACGGGGCCGTGGGGGCGGACCAGAGGGGCAGATGGGACTCTTCTCGAGCATGATGGGGCCGCAGGGCCTGGTCGGGTACTACGGCCTGTCCGAGTGGTGGATGAGCCTGTTCACGCCGGAGGAGACGAACGCCCTGGAGACGGCGTTCGCTCGCAGTGCGTCCCTGTCACGGATCGGCCAGGGTCAGCTCGTCCTCACGCGGGGGATGACGCAGGGGTTCCAGGCGACCCAGAGTCCGGCCCGCTTCCTCACCGGTCTGGCGCCGATCGTCGGCGACATCGCCCATGAGAAGGAGCCGGCCGTGTGGGCCAAGGCCGAGGAGTTGGCGCTCAAGTCGGACGATGTGCTCGACCTGCACGTGGTCTACTCCGGGTCGGTCAAGGCGTTCTACGCACGCCGCGACGAGAGCGAGGACTACCTCGACGCGGCGATGAGCGCCGCCGACGAACTGGTCAACCTGGCGCCCGACGCCGCCGCCGCCTACCTGAAGAAGCGCCCGGAGCACGACCTGCCGCCGCACCGCGGGTTCAAGCTGCTGGCGGTCGCGGCAGAGCGCGACGGGGACTACGAAGAAGCGCTGGCGCTCTGTCGGGAAGCCCTCGAACAGGGCTGGTCCGGCGACTGGGAGGAGCGCATCGCGCGTCTCGAGAAGAAGGCTGCCGAGGCGGGTGCCTCCGAGGGGGACTCCGACTCCTGATCAGCCGGCGGCTGCCGCCTCGCCCTTCCCGCTCTTCTGCTTCTTCTGCCGGCGCCTCTCTTCGCGCTCGCGCACGGCCGTCGTGAGCCGCTCGCGCAGCGCCTTCCTCCCGGCATCGGGGCCGCCGTGCTTCATCACCCAGCGGCGGACGGCGTAGACCATGTAGTAGCGGTCGAAGAAGACGATCAGCACGGTCATGAGGAACACGTAGAAGAGCAGCTCGAAGAGGGGCACCTCCCACCCGATGACGCTGCCGACGGCGCGTTCCCAGATCTCGAGTATCCCGACGATGCCGAGGTTGATGACCATCATGACGCCCAGCTCGAGGGCGATCGCCTGCCACCTGCGGCCGCGCCGCGCCAGCCACTGGCTGACGAACGCGTTGAGGATGACGAAGATGATGATGGACACGGCGATACCGAGTGGTCCGGCGCCCTCGTTCGGCAGGAACTGCGCGAAGATCACGATGACGATGGCGATCAGCAGGGCCTTCTGGATGAGGCCCTGGTCCAGGAGCCGCATCTCGGACTTGATCGCGCTGTAGAGCCTGACGCCCCGCAGCTCGTCGGGCAGCGGGTCGGCGAGCAGCCGGAACCTGTGGTCGGCGCCGGCGGCCTTGTAGCGGATGATCCACCACGCGGCGCCGAGCACGATGATCGCCACGATGATCATCGGGATCACAGTCCATGGATACTCGGACACGAAATCGGTGAAGTCGAGCTGGGCGATGTGGATCCACCACTCCTGCGGGAGCTTGATGAAGATCCAGATGAGCGCCGCCGAGACGATCGAGATCTTCCAGTTGAACCGCGTCTGGTCCCAGCGGATGCGGCACAGCTCGACGAAGAGGAAGAAGTACTCGAACGTGTTCGGGAAGATGAGGAGCAGCCAGCGCTCCTGGGTGAGCTCGAACGCCAGGGCGCCGATGAGCCGGTAGTAGAAGAGGAAGAAGGCGACCAGGAAGGCCGGCCGGCTGGTCCAGTTCCGGAGCGTGCTGAGGTAGGCGATGGTGAGGTAGTAGATGTCCAGCGCTTTGTCGTACGACTGGTAACCATCGAGGTCGATAGCCGGGAACTGCTGGAAGATCGTCTGGTCGCCGGCGTCGAGGATGAGGCACGCGAGCAGGCCGACGACCGGGACGTAGGGGATGGTGAGCGGGAGGAGGAAGCGTGCGCCGACCACCAGCACTATGACCGTGATCTCGGTGGCTCCCAGATCCCCCATCAGACTCTCCGCAGACCCCTCGGCAGGACGACGCAGCGCTGCGCTGCGGGCGGAGCATACATCGCGGCGGCGCAGACATGCCACACCTGTCTTCTCGAAGGTGCCACACCTCCTGGATCGGTGCGGGAGCCGGCGTCCATCCCGCCCTTATGGAGATCGTCATCTAGATGCCTAGAGCTTATTTGACATATTAGGATAAGCAATCGATACTGCTGCCCGGAGACGGCGGCGCAGGCGCGGCAGAGGCGTCAGCGGAAGAGCCGATGATCGATGGGAGCGTGCCGAGAGCGATGACCCGAACGGCCACCACACCGGGCCTGCAGAGGATCGATGGGGGCGTCCAGCTGTTCCGGACGTGTCTCGTCTCGACGGAGTACCCGGGCGTGGAGTCCGCCACGAAGTGGCTCTTCGAGCGGCTCGACATCGAGTTTCTCATGAACCCGGAACAGACGTGCTGCACCGGCCTGGGCTACTACACCGACCTCATGCCGATCGACACCACGGTCGCCGTCGCCGCCCGCAACGCCTGCGTGGCCGTCGAGGCGGAGCACCCGGTGATGGCGTACATGTGCTCGACGTGCTACGCGGTCAACAAGAAGGCCGGCCACCTCCTGGCGCTCCCGGCGGAACGCGAGAAGGCCAACCGGGGGCTGTCGGCCATCGGGCGGACCTACGACGATGCGGTCGCCGGGACCGTCGAGCACCGTCACTGCCTCGAGGTGCTGTGGAGCACCAACGATCGAATCCCGGCGCTCATCGAACGACGACTCGACGGCATACGCGTCGCCACGCATCCCGCCTGCCACTACTGCAAGGTCTTCCCGCAGGACGTGCCCGGCGACCCCGAGGACCTGACGCTCGCGGAAGACCTGCTGGCGCCGTCGGGGGCGGTCGGCGTCGGGAACTACGCGGAGAAGACGCTGCACTGCGGGCGTGGCTTCCGGCAGGGATTCGTCAACCCGCAGATCTCCCTGGCGGTGACGCGCGCCAAGCTGCGCCGGCTGGCGGCGGCCGGGATCGACGTGCTGGTCCACATGTGTCCCAACTGCTCGGTCCAGTTCGACCGCCACCACGACCTCGTCGAACGGGCCTCGGGCGAGCGCTACCCCTTCGTCCATCTGCACGTGCAGCAGTTGCTGGCGCTCGCCCTCGGCGCCGACCCGGACACGGTGTGCGGCGTGCGGTCCCACTCTCGCGACGTGGAGCCGCTGCTCGAACGCATCGGCGCGCGCCGCGGTCGGACCGTCGTTGCGCTCGCGGGGGAGGGCGCCGCGTGAGATGCGGGGTCTTCCTCTGTGAGTGCGGCGGCAACATCGGCGATGTCCTCGACCTGGCCGCGCTGGCGCGGGCGGCGCGACAGCTCGACGGCGTCGCCGAGGTGAAGGTCGAGCAGTTCCTGTGCGGCACCGAGGGGCGCCGCAGCCTCGCCGCGTCGGTCGATGAGCGCGGCCTCGACCACCTCGTCATCGGGGCGTGCTCGCCGCGCTTCCAGGGGCCCACGTTCAGGCGCGCGGCGCGCGCTCTGGGGCTCGGCGAGAACGCGGTGGCCTTCGCCAACCTCCGTGAGGGCTGCGCCTTCGTCCACAGGGACGACGCCGAGGCGGCGCAGCGGAAGGCGGCCGGCATCCTGCGGGCGGCGGTCGCCAGGGCGCGCCGTCAGCGCGAGCTGCCTCGCCGCCGGACCTTCCTGCAGCGCTCGGCGCTCGTCGTCGGCGGCGGCATCGCCGGCATGACCGCGGCCGAGGAGCTCGCCGCCGCCGGGCTCGAGGTCCACCTCGTCGAGAGAGAGGCGAGCCTCGGCGGCTTCATGGCCCGCCTCTCGAAGACCTTCCCGACCGAGGACTGCGCCATGTGCTCCCTGGCGCCGCGGCTCACCGACACCTCCCTCGCCGACCGGATCCACGTGCACACCCTGACCGAGGTGAACTCGGTCGACGGCCCGCCCGGCGAGTTCGGCGTGGAGCTGCTCCACCGGCCGCGGCACGTCGCAGAGACCTGCCTCGGGTGCGGCAGGTGCGCCGCCGTCTGTCCCGTCCACTACCCCGACCCCTTCGAGCACGGACTGGCCGAGCGGCGGGCGATCTGGCGGCCGTTCGACAACGCCGTCCCGGCCGCCTTCCACATCGACGACGAGCGGTGCTCACGGTGTGGGGCCTGCGTCCGCGCGTGTCCGGCCGGCGCCGTCGACCTCGAGCAGACCGAGACGCGGGAGGAGCTCACGGTCGGGACCATCGTCGTCGCCACCGGCCACCGGGAGTTCGACGCGCGCCGCAAGACCGCGCTCGGCTACGGGCGCTTCGCCAATGTGCTGACGCAGGCTCAGTTGGCGCGCCTCCTGTCCGCCTCCGGTCCGACGGGCGGAGAGGTGACGCGTCCCTCGGACGGACGGGGTCCGCGGAAGGTTCTGATGCTGCAGTGCGTGGGCTCGCGCGACTGCTCCGCGAACGGCAACGCCCACTGCTCGGCCGTCTGCTGTCTGTTCGCGACGCTCCACGCGTCGCTTCTCGTCCAGCACGATCCCTCGGTGGAGGTCACCATCGGCTACACGGACCTGCGTGCGCCCGGCAAGGCGCACGAAGAGTACTACCGGCTGGTGCAGAGCCGTGGAGTGCGCTTCGTGCGGGGGCGGGTCGGTGAGCTGACGGAGGAGCCCGACGGCTGCCTGCGGGCGCGGTTCGAGGACTCTGTCGCCGGCCGCAAGTACGACGAGACCTTCGATCTGGTCGTCCTCTCCGCCGGCCTGGAGGCCTCGGCCGGGACACGGGACATCGCGCGCGTGGCCGGCCTGCAGACAGACACTGCCGGCTTCATCCGCGAGTCGCACCCGAAGTTGCGGCCCATCGACACGCAGCGGGCCGGCATCTTCGTGTGCGGGACGGCGCAGGGGCCGAAGAGCATCCCCGACTCCATCGCCCAGGCGAAGGCCGCGTCCGCACGCGCCGTGGCGATGCTGTCCGCGGGCTACGTGCTGACCTCCGCGGAGGTCGCGAGCGCCGATCCCGAGCTGTGCGTCGGGTGCGGCATCTGCGCGACCGTCTGCCCGTCGGGCGCCGTCACCATCGCCGCCGGCGACGGGCTGGCGACGGTCGATCCGACGAGCTGCCGGGGCTGCGGCATCTGCTGCGCCGACTGTCCCGGCGGGGCGATGCAGCTCGGCCGCTTCAGCGACGCGGAGCTGCTCGCCGAGGTCGCGCCGTGAGCGTGTCGGCACAGGTCACCGCGTCGAGCGTGGCGGAGAAGCAGGAGCCCGCGGCCGCGAGGTCGATCGTAGCGTTCTGCTGCCGCGAGTGCGCCTACGCTGCCGCCGACGCCGCCGCCACCGCCAGGACGCCGCTGCCGGCGAGTGTCCGTCTCGTCCTCGTGCCGTGCAGCGGGCGCGTCTCGCCGCTCCATCTGGTGCGCGCGCTGGCCGACGGCGCCGACGGCGTGATGGTCGCCGGCTGTCTCATCGGGCAGTGCCACTATCGCGAGGGCAACGTGCGGGCCACCGACCGGGTGGAGTTCGCGCGGCGGCTGCTGGCGTCGGTGGGCGTCGAGCCCGAACGCGTCCGGCTGTTCACGATGAGCGCCGGCGAGCCGCCGCGCTTCACGGCCGCCGTCCGCGAGATGGACCGCGTGATCGGGGCGTTGCCGCCCCTCGAGCGCGGTCGATGGGAGGGGCCCTGATGCCGCTCACGCGTCGTGGTCGCGCGCTCGGCGAGAGGCTACCCGGTGCCGTCTTCGTCGATGCCGCCGCCGGCGGGTGCCGGATCGTCCATCGCGAGGAGGCCTGCCTCGGCTGCGGACGCTGCGCGGCGGCGTGCCCCGGCGGCGCCCGGAGGCGGGAGGAGGTCTGCGACCCGGCGCAGCTCCTGGCGGCGCCCGCCGGCAGCCGCCGCGGCGAGCTCGGGGCGGCGCTCCGGGTCGTCGCCGCGCACGCTCCGTCGGGACCGATCGTCTCGGCGGCCGTCCCCGACTGTTTCCGGGCCGTGACGCACGATGACGACCGCTGTCTGGGGTGCGGCTCGTGCGTGCGCGCCTGTCCGACCGGGGCGCTCGAAGCGCTGCCGCCCGAGCCGGAGCGTCCACCGCAGTTCGAGCGGCAACTCGGCGTACGCTCGGGCGACGAAGCGACGGTGTCGGCATGAGCGAGCGCCCCCTCGTCCTGCTCTGCGAGTGCGCCGGGACGATGCCCGGCATCGAGTTCGGGGCGCTGGCTCAGGAGCTCGCGGCCGATGCCGACGTCGAGCGCGGACGGCAGTTCTGCTCGCGGGAGGGGCAGGCCCGCATCATCGCCCTGCACGAGACGCATCCGGCTCGTCGGCTGCTCCTGGCCGGCTGCGCCCGCGACTTCGCGGAGCGTCGCTTCCATCGGCTGCTGAGCCGCGGCATCGTCCTCGAGTGGGCCGATATCCGCGAGGGGTGCGCCTGGGTGCATCCGGACGACACGGAGGCCACCGGCAAGGCCGGGCGGATCGTCTCGGCGGCCCTGCGTTGGGAGCCGCCGGCGGCTGCGGCCCTCGCCCTGCGGCATCGGGAGGACGCCGTCCTGGTGATCGGCGGCGGCGTCGCCGGCACCCAGGCCGCCTGCGAGCTGGCGCAGATGGGCCATCAGGTGCGGCTCGTCGAGCGGCGCAGCTTCCTCGGCGGACGGGCGGCGCGCATCGGGACGGTCTTCCCGACGAACGACTGTGGGCAGTGCCTGCCGACCACCGACGCGCAGGTCGGGTCGCGCAAGTGCTTCCACCGCAACCTGGCGATCGACCATCCGTCGCTCGAGGTCTGGCGACGGACGACCGTCGAGGCGGTGGAGGGCCGTCCCGGGGACTTCCGCGTGACGCTCCGCCGTCTTCCGAACATCGTCACCGATGCCTGTGTCGATTGCGGGGCCTGCGAACAGGTGTGTCCGCAGGCCGGCGAGGACGGGACCGGGCGCTGCATCCACGGGGAGTTCTACGACGGGCGCGTGCTGCGCACCGTCGATCTGGAGCGATGCTCGTTCTGCGGGGCGTGCGCAGAGGCGTGTCCGGTGGGGGCGATCGACTTCACCCAGTCGCCGGAGCGGGTGACCGTGAAGGCCGGCGCCATCCTGGTCGCCACCGGCTGCCGGCCGGCGCCGGAGGGACTGACGGCGCACCTCGGGCATGGTCGCGAGGGGGTCGTCACCCAGAACGAGCTGGCGCGGATGCTGGACGGCTGGGACGAACGGGCCGCCCGCGGCGAGACGCCGGTGCGCGAGCTGGTGATGATCCAGTGCGCCGGGTCCCGCGACCGGCGCCGTCTCCCGTACTGCTCCCGCCTGTGCTGCATGATCGCGCTCAAGCACGCGATCCGGCTGCGCGAGCGCTTCCCCGCGATGAAGGTGACCATCTGCTATCTGGAGATGCGGGCCGCCGGCGTCGGCTACGAGAACTGGTTCCTGGCGGCCCGGCGGGCCGGCGTCGAGTTCCTGCGCGGGACGCCGCCGCGAGTGCAGTTCGACGCGGCCGGGCATCCGGTGGTCGAGGTGGAGGACACGTCGCTCGGCCGCAAGCGCGAACTGCGGCCGGAACTGGTGGTGCTCTCGAGCGGCCTGGTGCCGGCGCAAGGCACCGAGCAGCTGTCGGCCGTCCTCGGCGTCGACCTCGATGACGACGGCTTCGTCGACATCCTCGACCGCAAGAACCGGGCGACCGAGACGACGCGGGAGGGGGTGTTCGTCTGTGGCTCGGCCGCCGGGCCCAAGGCCCTGGTGGAGTGCACGACCGAGGCCTCCGCCGTGGCCGCCGAGATCCACACGTTCCTGGCGTCGGCGGGGCGCCACGGCGCGATGCCGAGCGAGGTGGACCCGGAGCGCTGCATCGGCTGCGACGTGTGCGTGACCGGCTGTCCGTTCGGGGCCGTACGTCTGGTCGAGCGCTCCGCCGACGCGGTCCGCCCGCCGCGTGTGGACGAGCTTGCGAAGGTGGCGGAGGTCGACCCGCAGCTCTGCCGGGCGTGCGGGATCTGCGCCGCGACCTGCCCGGAGCTGGCCGTGCGCCACAACGTCGGTGACGAGACGATCGTGGGGCGCCTGCGTATCCTGCTGGGCGGCGTCGCGAGGCCGGTCGTCGGGTTCTACTGCCGGGAGTGCGCCGGCGCCGCCATCAGCCTCGGCGGCCGGCGGCGCGACGGCTACCCGTCGCGCGTGCGCCTCGTCGAGCTGCCGTGCATCGGGCGGCTGAGCGCCCTGCACATCGTCGAGGCCGTCCGGCTGGGCGCCGCGGGGGTGTTCCTGGCCGGCTGCGCGGAGGGCCGCTGCCAGTACCGCAGCGGCGACCGGTCGGCCGCCGAGCAGGCGCGGCAGGCGGGAGAGCTGCTCTCGACGGCGGGGCGGGAGGTCCCGATCGAGTTCTGGCACCTGTGCGCCGTCGACCGGCACGGCGTCGGCCGCCGGATCCGGCGCTTCTGCGAGCGGACTCGGTCCGGCGCGGAGGAGACGATGCCGGACGCCCTTCGCACAGCGACGATGCCGGACGCTCTCCGCGTGGAGGAAGCGGCGCCCGACGCCCTCCGCCCAGCGACGATGCCGGACGCTGTCCGCGGGGAGGCGGCCGTCGTCGAGATGGCCGCGGCGGCAGGCTCCGCCGTCGGCGCCGGCCCGGTGCAGGGGGGTGCGCTGTGAGCGGTACGACGGCCGCCGTCGCCGAGGGAGCGGGGGCGGAGTGTGCGGCACGCGAGCCGGACTCTGAGGAGGCGGCCGTCGAACGGGCGGTCGAGCGGCTCGCCGACCGCTGCCGCCAGTGCTATCAGTGCGGCCAGTGCACGGCCGCCTGCCCCAGCGGGTGGGAGCTCGACCACGGTCCCCGGCAGGTGGTCCGCCACGTCCTCGCGGGTGAGACCTCCGGTCTGCTCGCGCTCGAGGACGTCTGGCGATGCAGCGAGTGCGGGCAGTGCACCGCCGACTGCCCCATGGAGGTCCCCGTCCACGAGGTCATGGCCTCGGTGCGTCTTCTGCAGCTCCGCTACGGCGGGCCGCGGTGTGCGGAGCGCGCCGCGGCCGAGGTCGCCGCGCGGTGGCTGGCGCGTCACGCCCGGGTCGACAACCTGGCCTTCGGCGCCGCCATGGTGGCCCGCGGCCACGTGCCGCGCGACCCGGCCGGGTCGGCGGCGACGGCGGCGGCCTCGGTGCGCGGCGCGCTGACGAGGGCGACGGCGCGCGTCACGGCTGGGCGCTCGCGTGGTGAGCGCCCCGTTGCGGGGGCCCGGATCGCAGAGCAGGCTAGGCCCGGCACCGACGCGCCGTTGTCGACGGCGGGCAACGACCCCGTCGAAGGGCTCGCGTTCTTCACTGGCTGTGCGCTGCCGCAGGACCCGGCGGCCGGGGCGGCGACCGCGGCCGTCGCCCGCGAGCTGGGGCTCTGCCTTGCCGACCTGGCCGACGCCGGCTGCTGTGGTCATCCCGCGCGCGGGGCGCATCGACCGTCGCTGCGCGCCGACGGCCCGGTCGTCACGGTGTGTCCGGCGTGCGATGCGTCACTCGGCGAGGCCGGCCTGCAGACGGTGCCGCTCTGGGAGGTGCTCGTCGAGCGGGCGGCGCGAGACGGGAGACGGCTGCGCGCCGCCGGGCCCGCGTTCGTCCCCTACACCGGCTGCCTCGTCGACCGCGACCGCGGCCTCGACCTGCTGCGCCGCTCGGCCGGGCTCGCCGGCGCCGCGGCGGTGCTCGATCATCCTGGCCTCCACGCCGCCTGCTGCGGCGCCCTCGGCGCCGTGTTCCGCGGCGAGACGGCCGGTTCACGGCGGCTGCTGGCCTTCGCCGCGGAGCGCCGCGCTCCGGTCGTCACGACGTGTCTGCTGTGCCGCGACTCCCTGCGCTCCGCCGCTCGCCGGCTCGGCGCCGACGTCGCCGTCCACTTCTGGCCCGAGTTCTTCTCCGCCGAACGTCCCGACCCGGGAGCAGCCCATGTCTGAAGGCGTCTACGACACCATCGCCGAGAGCACCCTGACGTCTCGAAGGAGCGGACACGGCGACCTGACGCGCCGCATCGCCGACGATCCCCGCATGCGGGAGCACCGCGACGGCTTCCTCTCGTGCATCCAGTGCGGCATCTGTACCTCCGGCTGCCCGGCCGCGCGCTTCACCGACTACGTCCCTCGCGACATCGCCCGTCGCGCCCTCGACGGCGACCCGGAACTGCTCACCGACGACGGTCTGTGGAAGTGCTTCTCCTGCTACACGTGTCAGAGCCGCTGTCCTCGCGGCAACAGCGTCGCGGTCGTCAACCAGGTGCTGCGCGGGCTCCAGGTGGAGAGTGGCTACGGACGACGGCACATCGAGATGTTCTCCCAGTGGGGGGAGAAGTTCTACGAGGACGGGATGGGGGGGACGCCGCACGTGTTCTTCGCCGACATCGCGACGGCCTGGGGACCACGCTGGACTGAGTTCATCGCGCACAGGGACGAGCTGCGGGAGGAGCTCGGGCTGGGGAGCATGTACCCGAACGCCGACGCCGTCGCGGAGGTGCGGGTCCTGTTCGAGGAGACCGGGTTCGTCGACCGGCTCGTCGGACTGGGCGGCTGGGGGGGCGTCCGCCCGCCCGCCGCGGAGCGCCCGGCGCGAGACAAGGACGCGACCACGGACGCGGTCGCCGGCAGACCGGCGCGCGACTAGGACGCCGGCGTGTCCCCGGTCGTCGTCCCGGCGCTCTCCTGCGTCGGGATCTCCACGGTGACCCGCGTCCCCAGCCCCGGCTGCGAACGGATGTCCACTGTGCCGCCGAGCGTCCGGGCGCGCTCCTTCATCCCGATCAGGCCGAGCTTCTCCTCCGAGACGTAGGCGTCGATGCGTTTGGGGACCCGGAAGCCGCAGCCGTCGTCGGAGATGCGCACGCTCACCCGGTCGGCGAGGAACTCCATGTGGACCTCGACCCGCCCGGCGCGGGAGTGCCGCCGCGTGTTGCCCATGGCCTCCTGCACGATGCGGAAGAGCATGAGCTCCTCCTCGGGCTCGAGCCGCCGGGGCTCGCCGGCGATCCTCACCACGGCCTCGACGCCGTCCTCCCGGAGGTCGCTCGCCAGCGCCTCGACCGACGCCACGAGCCCCAGGTGGTCGAGCATCGGCGGGCGCAGGTCCTGCACGAAGCGGCGCACGCCTCCTATGGTCTCGGTCAGAAGGTCCTGAAGCGCGGCGATCTTCTGCTGGGCGGCCTCGGGCAGCTGGTCCGCAAAGCCCGAGAGACCCTCCAGGCTGCGGGACACGACGACAAGGCTCTGGATCGTCTCGTCGTGCAGCTCCCGGGCGATGCGCTTGCGCTCGTCCTCCTGGGCGCGGGTGACCTGACGGACGTAGAACCTCGTGCGCTCGTGGAGACGGGCGTTCTCGATGGCGATGCCGGTCTGACGGCCGAGCTCGACGGCTACCGACAGATCCGCGTCGGTGAACCCCCGGCGGCGCCCGACGTGGAACACCGTCAGGGCGCCGAAGACGTGCTCGCCGCAGATGATGGGGACGGCGGCCAGATCGACCAGGCCTGCGTCGACGAGCGCCGGGTCGGCCTCCGCCGACGACGCGTAGTCCGCGACGACGACCGGCGCCCCGGTACGCATGACCTCCCGGTCGAAGGCCCTCTCGACGCGGACCGTACCGAGCGCCGGATCGGGCGGCAGGTCCACGGTGCAGTAGCCGCGGTCGTCGTCGAGGTCGCCCAGCGCGATGCCGGCCCCGTCGGCGCCGGTCAGCGCCGGGGCGGTGTCGAGCACGGCACGCACGATCCCCTCGGGCTCGAAGTCCGAGAGGATGCGCCGGGCCAGCTCGTTGAGCCGCGTCTGGACCTGCAGCCGCGCCGGCAGATCGTCGCGGGGTGCATCCTCGCCCGCCATGGCTCAGGCGCCGTCCCAGCCGGGCGCGGAGGACGGGTCGGCGCCCTCCAGGGTGAACCACCCCTTGCGCAGGGCGTAGACGACGGCCTCCGTCCTCGATCCCACGCCGAGCTTGGCGAACACGTTGCTGAGGTGGACCTGCACCGTGCGGGTGCTGATCGTCAGCGTGTCCGCGATCTCGCGGTTCGTCATGCCTCTGGCCGCCAGCTTGAGCACCTCCAGCTCACGGTCGGTCACGTGCTCGTGCGGCGGCTCGGCGGCCGGCGCGGCGCCGGGCGGCCCGGCGCCGTCGATGAAGTGGTCGACGACCTTGCGGGCGACGACCGGATGCAGGATCGACTCGCCCGAGTAGACGGCGCGGACGGCCTGCACGAGGTCACGCATCTTGATGTCCTTGAGGAGATACCCGGCGGCTCCCGCCTCGAGCAGGGCGAAGATGTACTGGTCGTTGTCGTAGGCGGTGAGCACCAGCACCGCGGTCGTGGGGTGCAGCTCCTTGATGCGTCGCGTCGCGTCGATCCCGTTGAGCTTCGGGATGGCGATGTCCATGATGACGACGTCCGGCCGGTGCCGGTCGGCGAGCTCCACCGCTTCGATGCCGTCGCCGGCCTCCGCCACGACCTCCAGGTCGTCCTCGCGCTCGAGCAGGTCTTTGGTGCCCTCGCGTACCAGCGCATGGTCGTCGACGAGCATCACCCGGATGGTCTCCACGGCGTCACATCCTCCGGCGACGGGGAAGAGCCGGAAGGCCCCTCCTCGTCAACGATACCACCGCCGGGGCCGGACCGGCGCAGACTACGTCATCGTGCGTACGCGCATCACTCATCGCCCGACGGGATGTCGGCACAAACACGTAGTCCGAGAGTACGCACGTTTACTCCCCCTCTACGTCATTCATACCCCTCGTAACTAAGGTCGAATGTCATATTGTGAACAGATGCACTATCTCAAAGAAGGCGAAAAGACACGTAGCACGGCCAATAGTCAGCGATTGATATCGGGGGTATAAAACAAGTAGCAAGAGACCCGGGACACGAGCCCGGGAGAGAGGGGAGGAGACGATGCAGCCGGTGATGTCAGAGAGCGCAGCCTCGTACGGGGCCCATCACACCGTCGTCCCGCCGCCGCCCAAGCTCCGGGTGATCTCCGGTACGGCGACCAGGCCGACGAAGAGCACGATCGACGCGACCACCGAGCGGGAGCAGATCCTCGCCGTGCTGGCGAGGGCCGCGGACGACCCCAGCTACATCGCGGAGCTGACCTACGGGCCGAGCGCTGCCCTCGAGAGCTACGAGCTGAGCCAGGCGGCGCGCGGTGCGCTGGCCTGCGGCGACGTGCGGTGGATCGAGGCCAGGGTCGGCAAGCTCGACGCGCACATGCGCACGTGGCTGGACTGCCGCCTGCAGCAGGAGATCTGGTGAACGACCCCGCGGCGACAGGCTGCCGCGCCCCCTCGGGCGACCCCGCCACGTCGAGTGACGCCCTTCGTGTGGCGGCGGTCGCCCGGCTTCGTCCCGAGCGGGCGATGCCGGTCCCGCGGATCCGCGACCGCTTCGAGCGCCGGCCCGAGGACCTTATCGCGATGCTCCTGACGATCCAGCGGGGCCTCGGCTATCTGCCGGAGAACGCCCTCCTCGAGGTCGCCCGGCTCACGCACCTGCCGACGGCCGCCGTGTACGGCGTGGCGACCTTCTACGAGCAGTTCCGCCTGAACCCGTGCGGCAGGCACGTCGTGCGCGTCTGCCGGGGCACCGCCTGTCACGTCCGCGGCGGCGACCGGATCCTGCGCGACGTGCAGGCCGCATACCACGTCAAGCCCGGCGAGACCACCGACGACGGACTGTTCACTCTCGAGACGGTCGCCTGCTGCGGCTCGTGCGCGCTGGCGCCGGTGGTCGTGGTCGACGGCGTCGTCATGGGCCGCATGACGATGGCCAGGACGCGCGCCGCGCTCGAGCGGCTCGACGAGGCGGCCCAGCCGAGCATCGCCGCCGGCAGCGCCCCATGACGACGGGAGGGCCCTCATGGACATCGCGACCCTCAGCAGACGAGCCCGGCGCCGGTCGAGCCTCCTCGAGAGCTGGCCGCAGCCGGTCGTCGAGATCGGCATGGGGACGTGCGGCAGGGCCGCCGGGGCCGACGACGTGCTGGCCGCCGTCAGGGAGACGCTCGAACGCGTAGCTCCCCGCGGCCGGGTCGTCCCGGTCGGCTGCCTCGGCCTCTGCTATCTGGAGCCGCTCATGGCCGTCCGCCTGCCCGGCGAGCCGTTCGTGTACTACGGCGACCTCACCGCCGAACGGGCGGCCGCGATCCTGACGAGCTGCCTCGAGGAGGACGACGTCCGGCCGGAGCTGGCGCTGTGCACCGTCGGCGAGGGCGAGATCGACGGGCTCCCCGACCTGTCGGAGCTGCCGATGATGAAGCCCCAGGTCCGCATCGCGCTGCGCAACTGCGGCCTGATCGACCCGGAGCGCATAGAGCACTCCCTCGCGCGCGGCGGCTACCAGGGTCTCCAGCGGGCACTGCGGATGCGGCCCGAAGAGGTGGTCGAAGAGATCAAGGCATCCGGGCTGCGGGGCCGCGGCGGCGCCGGCTTCCCGACCGGCGCCAAGTGGGAGATCGCGCGCGCGGAGCGGAGCGCGACCAAGGTCGTCGTCTGCAACGCCGACGAGGGCGACCCCGGCGCCTTCATGGACCGCTCGCTGCTCGAGGGCGACCCGCACGCCGTCCTCGAGGGCATGCTGATCGCCGCGTACGCCACCGGGGCGGAGAAGGGCTTCCTGTACGTGCGGGCGGAGTATCCGCTCGCCGTCCGCCGGCTCAGGACGGCGCTCGCGCAGATGACCGAGTACGGCCTGCTCGGCCGCGACATCCTCGGCAGCGGCTTCGACTTCGACATCCGCATTCGCGAGGGCGCCGGCGCCTTCGTCTGCGGCGAGGAGACGGCGCTGATCGCCTCCATCCAGGGCGGCCGCGGCACGCCGCGGCCGCGTCCCCCGTATCCGACGCAGTCGGGCGTCCGGGGCTGGCCGACCACCATCAACAACGTCGAGACCCTCGCCAACGTCTCGGCGATCATGGAGAAGGGAGCCGGCTGGTTCTCCCGGTATGGGACGGAGACCAGCCGCGGGACGAAGACCTTCTCGCTGGCCGGCAACGTTCAGCGCACCGGCCTCATCGAGGTGCCGATGGGGATCACGCTGGGCGAGATCGTCTTCGACATCGGCGGCGGCGGGGCGAACGGACGCCAGATCAAGGCCGTCCAGACCGGCGGGCCGTCCGGCGGGTGCATCCCCATCCGTCTGCGTGACCTCCCGGTCGACTACGAGTCGCTGGCCGGGGTCGGCTCCATCATGGGGTCGGGCGGGCTGGTGGTCATGGACGAGAACACCTGCATGGTCGACATGGCCCGTTACTTCCTCACCTTCACCCAGTCCGAGTCGTGCGGCAAGTGCATGCCCTGCCGTCTCGGCACCAGGAGCATGCTCGAGACCCTGGAGGCGATCTGCTCTGGAGACGGTCATCCGGACGACCTGAAGCTCCTGCGGGATCTGAGCGAGGCCGTCAAGAAGGGGTCCCTCTGCGGGCTCGGCCAGAGCGCGCCCAACCCGGTGCTCTCGACCCTCACCCACTTCGCCGACGAGTACGAGGCCCACATCACCGAGAAGCGCTGTCCGGCCGCAGTGTGCAAGCCGCTGCTGGTGTCCCCCTGCCAGCACTCCTGCCCGGTGGGCGTGGACGTGCCGAGGTACGTCGCGGCCATCGCCGAGGGCGACTACGGCGGTGCGGTCGACATCATCCGCGAGCGCAACCCGTTCCCCTCCGTCTGCGGCCGTATCTGCCACCATCCGTGCGAGTCGCACTGCCGCCGCGGCGAGCTCGACCGGCCGGTCTCGATCCGGGCCCTCAAGCGGTTCGCCGCCGACTGGTACTTCGAGCACGAGCCGCCGGCGCCGGCGCCGTTCCTGCGCACCAGGCGCGAGCGGGTCGCCGTGATCGGCTCCGGACCGGGCGGGCTGGCCTGCGCCTTCTTCCTCGCGCAGCAGGGCTACGGCGTGAAGGTCTTCGAGGCGCTGCCGGTCGCCGGCGGCATGCTGACCGTCGCGCTCCCCGAGTTCCGGCTGCCGCGGGCGGTCATCGAGCGGGAGATCGACGACCTGGTGGCCCGTGGCATCGAGATCGAGTGCGACGCCCCGGTCGCCGACGGACACGGCGTCGACGACCTCCTGCGGGAGGGTTACAGCGCCGTCTTCATCGCCGCCGGCGCGACACGCAGCCGGCCGATCGGCATCCCCGGCGAGGCCGACGGCCTCGAGGGGCTCCTCTCCGGTCTGCCGTTCCTCGAGGACGTCAGACTCGGCCGTCCAGTTCAGGTCGGCCGTCGCGTGGCGGTCATCGGCGGCGGCAACGTGGCCCTCGACTCGGCCCGCACCGCCCTGCGTCTGGGAGCCCGGGAGGTCCGCATCTTCTACCGGCGCTCCCGCGAGGAGATGCCGGTGAGCGACGCCGAGTACGACCAGGCGCGCGAGGAGGGGGTGGAGGTCGAGTTCCTGGTCGCGCCCACCAGCATCGTGGACGACGACGGCAGGGTGAGCGGCCTCCATGTGGTCCGCATGGACCTCGGAGAGCCCGACGCGAGCGGCCGGCGACGGCCGGTCCCTAGGCCCGGCTCTGAGGGCGCCGTCGAGGCCGACACGGTCATCGTCACGGTCGGACAGGAGCCGGACCTCGGCTTCCTCGCCGGGGACGGGATCGCGCAGACTCGCTGGGGCACGCTGAAGGTCGACCCGAACACGCTGGCCACGAACGTGCCGGGCGTCTTCGCCGGCGGCGACTGCGTCACCGGGCCGGGGATGGTGATCGACGCCATCGCCGCCGGCCGGCGGGCGGCGGTCGCCATCGAGAAGTACCTCGCCGGCGACGACTCGCCGGTCGACCTCTGCGACCGGCGGACGGGGCCGCCCGCCGCCGGCGGGCCGGCCGTCGAGGGCGGCGAGACGCTCGAGCCGCGGCGCGATCCGCCGCTGCTGGACGTGCCGCTGCGCTGCCTGTGTTTCGACGAGGTCGAGCTCGACTACGAGGAAGCCGACGCGCGAAGGGAGGCGGGACGATGCCTGCGATGCGATCTGGAGGAGGCGTGAGCACGCTGAGCCTGACCATCGACGGCCAGCCGGTCACCGTCGAGGAGGGCTCGACCGTCCTCGACGCCATCCACGCCGCCGGCATCTACGTGCCGACCCTCTGTCACGACCCCGACCTGCGCCCGTACGGCGCCTGCCGCCTCTGCATCGTCGAGATCGAGGGGATGCGTGGGCTGCCGACCTCGTGTACCACGCCGGCTCGCGACGGCATGGTGGTCCGCACCGAGACCGACGAGATCGAGCGCGTGCGCCGCACCATCGTCGAGCTGGCGATCGCCGACCATCCCGAGGACTGCCAGGTCTGCGCCAAGAGCGACGTCTGCCGGCTGCTCGAGGTCGCCCGTTACCTGGGCGTCGAGCGGAGCTCGATCGAACGGTTGAGGCGTGGCGGCCCGGCTCCCGCTCCGGATACGTCGAACCCCGCCTTCACCTACGACCCCGGCAAGTGCATCCTCTGCGGGACCTGCGTCCGGGTCTGCCACGAGCTGCAGGGCGTCGGCGCCGTCGACTTCGCGTTCCGCAGCTCAGAGACGCGGATCGCCTCGTTCGCCCTGCGACCGCTGGCGGAGTCCGCCTGCCAGACGTGTGGCGAGTGCGTGGAGCGCTGTCCGACCGGCGCTCTGACGCCGAAGAGCACCGTCCTCCCCCAGCGCGAGGTGCGGACGGTCTGCCCCTACTGCGGCGTCGGCTGCGCCGTCCTGCTCGGCGTGCGCGGCCAGAAGATCGTCCGCGTGCGGGGCGCCGCCGACGGGCCCGTCAACCACGGCGCGCTCTGCGTCAAGGGCAGGTTCGGGGTCGACTTCGTGAGCCACCCCGACCGCCTGACCACACCGCTGGTGCGGCGTGACGACGTGCCCAAGGGGCAGCCGCTCGAAGACCCGCGGGAGGCCTTCCGGGAGGCGACCTGGGAGGAGGCGCTCGGCCTGGTGGCCGACGGGCTACGGCGGGCGCGCGACGGCTCGGGTCCCGACGCCGTCGCCGTCCTCAGCTCCGCCAAGTGCACCAACGAGGACAACTACGTCATCCAGAAGTTCGCCCGGGCGGCGCTGGGCACCAACAACGTCGACCACTGCGCCCGCCTCTGCCACTCGTCGACCGTGGTGGCCGCCCAGGCCGCCTTCGGCGACGGCGCCATGAGCGGCTCCATCTCGGACATCGACCACGCCGACCTGCTGTTCGTCATCGGCTCCAACACCACCGAGTGCCACCCGGTGATCGCCCGGCGGATCAAGCGCGCCGTGAACGAGGGCGGGGCGCGGCTGATGGTCGCCGACCCCCGCGCCGTCGAGCTGGCCGACCTGGCCGAGATCCACCTCGACCACTGGCCGGGCACCGACGTCGCCCTCCTCAACGGCCTCATGCGGCAGCTCGTGGAGAACGGCACCTGGGACAGGACGTTCGTCGAGAGCCGCTGCGAGGACGCCGAGCCCTTCCTCGAGTCGCTCGAGCCCTACACGCCCGACGTGGTGGAGCTGATCACCGGCGTGCCGGAGGAGACGCTGCGGCGGGCCGCCGAGCTGTTCGGCGGCGCCCGCGCGGCCATGGTCCTCTACGGGATGGGCATCACCCAGCACACCACCGGCACCGACAACGTCAAGGCCATCGCGAACCTGCTGATGCTGACCGGCAACATCGGTCGCGAGGGGGCCGGGTTCGCCCCGCTGCGCGGCCAGAACAATGTGCAGGGCGCCTGCGACATGGGCGCCCTGCCGACCATGTATCCCGGCTACCAGAAGGTGACCGACCCCGACGTGAAGGCTGCGTTCGAGGAGGCGTGGGGCCGGGAGCTGAGCGGCTCGGCCGGCTTCACGCTGACGGAGATGATGGCGGCCGCCCACGACGGCCGGCTGCGGGCCATGTTCATCGTCGGGGAGGATCCGATGATGAGTGAGCCCGACCTGTTCCACGCCAGAGAGGCTGTGGCCGCGCTCGACTTCGTCGCCGTCCAGGACCTCTTCCTCACGGAGACGGCCCAACTGGCCGACGTGGTGCTGCCGGCGGCCTGCTTCGCCGAGAAGGACGGGACGTTCACCAACACCGAGCGCCGCGTCCAGCGGCTTCACCGGGCGCTGGAGCCGCCGGGCGAGGCGCGGTGCGACTGGGAGATCGTCGCCGACCTCGCCGGCCGCCTCGGCTATCCCATGCACTACGCCGACAGCGCCGCGATCATGGACGAGATCGCCCGCGTCGCCCCGATCTACGGCGGCATGTCGCACCGGCGTCTCGAGGCGCCCGACGGCATCCAGTGGCCGTGCTGGGACGAGACGCACCGCGGCACGCCGATCCTCCACCACACCGGCTTCACCAGGGGCCGGGGCAGGTTCCACGTCGTCCACGACCGTCCGCCGGCGGAGCTGCCCGACCTCGAGTTCCCGCTGCTGTTCACCACCGGCCGCGTGCTGGAGCACTGGCACGGCGGCAGCATGACGCATCGCTCCCACGTGCTTCAGTCGCTGGAGCCGGGCAGCTACCTCGAACTCAATCCCGGCGACGCGCACCGGCTGGGGATCGTCAGCGGGGAGGCGGTGACCGTCCACTCCGCCCGGGCCGGCATCGAGACCAGGGCCCGGACGTCGGCGCAGGTGCCGCCGGGGGTGGTGTTCATGAGCTTCCACTGGCGCGACGCACCGGCGAACGCCCTTACCGGCCGGGCCACAGACCCGCTCTCGGGAATCCCCGAGTTCAAGGTCTGCGCGGTGCGGGTCGAGCCCTGCGGCGCGAGCCGCGAGCAGGGTGGGGGAGTCCTCGAGAGCGACGACGAGGTCGCGGAGTGCATCGAGACTGCAGAGACGGTGGAGGCCACTTGAGGGTGGGGAGGCCGCCCGGACCGTCGAGGCGGGCGCGACCGCCGACGTCGCGCCGGCGGCCGACGGGCAAGGTTGAATCGGGCAAGACACTTACTCTCTACTTGAGGTTAAGAGTAGTGGCGTCTCGTTACGGCGGAACGGCCACACCTTCCTCGAACGCTGCTTCGTCACTAGGATGGAAGTGACGGGTCTACCGGAAGCAGGAGGGCGTCATGGGCCACATCACCGTTCAGGGCCGGGAATTCCAGGAGGACTACGAGGCCGCGGCGGCCGCGGTCCTCGACGACGAAACGCACTCCTTCAGTCACGGTCACTTCGATTTCGAGCTTGTCTTGAAAGACCTTTCCGAACCCGTGTACGACCGCGACGACGTTGAAGAGCGCCGGAGGAAGGTGTCGATCGGGGCCATCACCGGTCCGCACAACGACGAGGTCGAAGAGAGGGTGGGTGGCAGCTTCGTCCTGGTGCCCGTCTTCACGCCGAAGACGAGCGAGGCCTCTGCGACGTGCGAGAGCAGGAATCGAGACTCGTTCATCAGCGAGGTCGCGCCGTTCATCAAGGCGGTGCACGACGACATGCACGCGATTCTCGGCGGCACAGAGTAGCGGCCGTCGTCTGCCGACCTGATGTCTGACGTGCGGGCGGAAGGGCAGGAGCAAGGAGCATCTGCAAATGGCGGAGAGGGGGGGATTCGAACCCCCGAGAGGCCGGATAGACCCCTAACGGTTTTCGAGACCGCTGATGCGACCTGCGAAGGATGCGTTCTTGCTGGTAATGGGCTGTTTCTATCCCGCGGGCGGATACCTTCGTTCAGGCGTCGAGCCTGGCACTTCGCCGCGACTTGGGCAGGGAATGGGCAGGCGAAGGGCCGGGGCTCGTGGTGAGCGCCCGGCCCTGCCGGTCGTGGGCGTTCGCACTGGTCAGTCCTCTTGGTCGCGTGGTGCCTCCTTGCTCGTGAACACGATCGACTCCGCGCCGAGGGTCCGCGTGTAGCCGTCGCGGAACCGGACGGCGTACACGGTGACCCCGTCCGAGGCTCTCTCGAGCGGTTCGATCTCCGCCACCTTCAGCGGCCGGCTTCGCCCTGGCCGGTCGGCGTAGATCGGCAGGCCGCAGTCGACGGCCACGGAGACGGACACGGGCTCCAGCCGTGGCCTCACGCCCCCCTCCTCTTCAGGCACAGCAGGCAGCCGCAGCCTGTCTGGTGGACCCACCCGTCGTAGGGCGCCTCCTCCTGCTCGATCTCTTCCATCCTGAGCCGGGAGAGGTTCACCCGATGGAAGCAGCGGAAGATGTGCAGGTAGCACGTCGACTCGTCGCCGGCGGGGTCTGCGGCGATTGCATGACGCCCAGCCTTCAGGACCTCGTCGACGGTGTAGCTGGTGTCGGTTTCCTGCTCGGCCGGTCCCTCGTTCTCGTCCTGCGGCGCCTCGGCCTCCTCTTCGGCCGCCGCGGCGGCCTCGTCCTGCTGGGTCTCGACTGTCTCGTTGGTGGTGTCGGTCATGTCACTGTTCTCCTTTGGCCTGGTGTTCTCTCTCGGAGCGAGCGGCTAGTGCCGGCCACTCGACCTTGCCGACCGATTCGGCCTGCACTCTCGGCACCTCCGCGACCGGCTCTCCTTGGGCGTGCCGGGCCATGCACCAGAGCAGGTAGGCGTCGGCCTCGTTGTTGTCTGACCCCTCGAAGCCGAACCGCCGGATGGCTGCGGCGATCATGGCGTCCTTGGGCGAGTTGCCCTTGCCGGTGGCGTACTTCTTCAGGGTCTGGGGCGGGACATCGACGTAGGGCAGCCCGTGTCCCCAAAGCCAGAAGCGCACGATGCCGCCGAGCTCCGCGCGGTCGAAGACGCGGCCGGTGTTGCTGCCGATGCTGTAGCCCTCGATGACGACCAGATCGACACCGGCGGCCAGGTCGCGCACTGTCCTCGCTATGCGAGCGATGCGTTCCCAGCCGCTCGTCTTGTGCGCCGGCGTCGAGATCACGCCAGTCTCGCCGTCGCGGCACCAGCCGGTGGCAGTCAGCGAAAGGTCAAGGGCGAGGATGGCCACCTCAGAATGGGATCTCGGGGTCAAAGTCGTCGCCTCCTCTCGCAGCCTGGTCGCGCCCGGAGCCGCCGGGTGCCGCGTCCTTCGGGTCGAGGAACACGACGCTCTGGGCGACCACCTTGAGCATGCTGCGCTTCTGTCCGTCCTTGGTCTGCCAGCGGTCGAGGCGCAGCCGGCCGTCGACCGCGACGCGGCGCCCCTTGGCTAGGTTGTTCGCGCAGGCGGCGCCTATGCGGCCGTAGGCGACGACGTCGACGAACTCGGTGGTGTCCTTCCAGCCGTCGTCTCCGTCCTTGGCGCGGCCGTTGACGGCCACGCTCATGGCACAGATCGTCTCGCTCGGGGTCGACGGGTCGCGCGTCAGGCGCCCGGTGAGCGTCACGCGGTTGATGTCGATGCTCACGATGCCTCCAGGCTCTTGGCCGTCTCGCGGCGCAGCTCGTCGAGAGGGTGGTCGCCCTCCGCTGCGCTGGGCAGGGCCTTGACATCGGCCTTCGGCGCCGGCAACTCGCCGACGGCTCGCTTCGTGACGCTCTGGGCGCGATGCTCGCCGTACAGCTTGAGGAAGTGCGAGCGATCGGCGCCGGGCATCTGCGAGTAGTACAGCGCACGCAGGCCGCCGATCTCCTTCACGACCTCCTTGATGAGCGGGTGCGACCACTCGGGCCACTTGCGGTCCTCGTCGTAGTCGTCGTAGTCGTGGACCCGCTCCGAGACCTCCTTCCAGGCGTCGGCCGCCGATGGGATCGACAACTCGCGTTCGGCGACGGCCTCACGGATCTCGGACTGGTGGGGACGGAACTTGTGCGAGCGGCGTATCTCGAGGAACGCGACCATGGTCGCCTCATGGTCGAGGTCGACCAGGTCTTCGGCGTACGCCTTCGCGGTGTCCGGGCTCATCTCGTCTCGTGGCCAGGCGGCCTTGATGAGCCCGATGAGCTTCAGGACTTGCGCCCTGGTCATGGGATCACCTCACAGTCGGACTCGGGGACGTCCTCGGCCTCGGCCATGTCGGCCATGGCGAAGAGATCCTCGGGGGAGAGGTCACGGCTTGCAGTGCGCTGCCTGCCGGCATACTGGGCTGGGACCCCATCGACCCACATCGTGTAGCGAGCCTTGCTGCCGCCGACGAAGTTCTCGTTGAGAGGGATGAACTCCATCGAGCCGCCAGCGTCGAGGTAGGAGCGCAGAGTGCGGGCTGCCGCCAGACAGCGCTCCTGCTCTCTCTTGGGGAGCGCCTTGAATCGCTTCCTGGTCGTCTGCTTGTTGCCGTGACTCTTGGGCAGCAGCGACCAGAGGTCGTCGAAGGGGTCGGCGGGGGGGACTATAGGGGGGGTAGAAGATGTATCTATAGTCTCTATGTCTTCTGTGGTTGTGCTGGAGTCAACCGTTCCGTTGACTTCACCACAACCGTTCCGTTGTGCTGGTGTCAACGGTTGTGTTGTGCTGGTGTCAACGGTTGTGTCTTCATCAACGGTTGACTCCACGACAACCGTCTTCGAGACTGAGAATCGACCCCACTTCTCGTAGTTCTTGTTCAGCGCCAGCCGCTGCGCAGTGTGATCGTCCCGGCCGGCGCTGAGCCTCTTCACAACGCCCTCGGCCACCAGGACCGAGAGAGACCTGCTGACCTGAGCCTTGTCCCTTCCGATGAGTCGCGCGATCAGGCCGACCGACAGCGCCGCCGACGTCTTGCCGTAGTCACCGTAAGTCTTGAGGATGACGGCCAGGACGACCGCTTGCTGCGCAGCACCGAACGGCGCGAGCAGGATCGCGCGGTACAGCTCCTTCGAGAACTGGACGAACGGCTCAGGCTGGGGGTTGGCCACTGCTGGACTCCGTCAACACCTCATCACCCCAGCGAACGAACTTGGCCTCCATTCCGTGGCCCGCGGCGTAGCGCAGGCATGAGAGCTCGTCAGGGAACGGGTAGATCCCCGAGCGGTCGAAGTAATAGGCGACCCAGCATCCGGTCGGCGCTCCGGGCTGTGGGCTGAACGTTCCGCGCCCGTCCTCTCGGCCCATCATGCACCGCCCTTCGGCTCGTAGCCCTTCACGACGATGCGCGTCGAGACGCCGCCGAGGACTCGCGAGAGGCCGACTGGCCGTTCCTTACCGAGCTTGCCTGTGCGAGCGAGGCGTAGCGCGTCCTCGAGCTTGGAGGCCTCGTCTTCGGTGAGGATGACCATGCCGTCGGTGCTGCGGCGAGACGACCGGTCCTGCTGGAAGGAGTGGATGGCGACCAGACGCTCGCCCATCACGCTACCTCGGCAGCCTCAGGGTCGCGCTGCCCCTCCGGCCCCTCGTACTCCCAGGGCTCGTCGGCGGCATCTTCGCCGTTCGCACTTTCTTCGACCTCGGATGAGGTCTCGTCCTTCACCCGGACGCGCACCCGCCGGCCCCACCAAATCGGCGGGATCTCGGCGTGCACGTTGACGACGACATGCTCGCTGTCCTCGCCGGCCGGTGTCGCGACGATCTCGAAGTCGTCCAGCTCGGCGTCTTCGCCGGTCTCGCTGAGGTAGTCGGCGATCAGCTCGGCCCAGTGGGTGCGTTCGCCGACCTCGCTCTTGCGGATCTCGTCGTCCGGGCCGACGACGTAGACGACGCGCTCCTCGGCGTAGGGTTGCCAATCGCTCTCGTCCTTGACGACCTCACCGGTCGCCGTGTCGTACGCGATGCCGTCCTTCTCCGCGACGCCATCGAGCGCCGGAAGCGGTGCCGGCTCTTCGCCGACGATCTCTGCGTCCTCGATCTCCTCGTCTGCCTCTACCCTCGTCTGGGTGACGCTGTGATCGCGCAGTAGCTTGAGCACGTGCTCCTGCTGGGCGATCTTCTCGTCGACCTCTTCAAGGTTGTTCTCGGCGGTGTCGAGCGCCTTGACTGCCTTCTTCCGCCGCTCGAGCAGGAAGTTGAGCACGGCCTGAGCGCGGTCGGCCTCATCGGCGGGAAACATCTCGGTCTGGGTGTCCTGGGTGGTCATCTCTTCCTCCGTGTCACTTCGCGCTCGAGCAGGCGCGAGACGACCTCATGGGTCGCGTCGGCCCGCTCCCACGCGATGCGCTTCTCTGGGTTCCAAGGTGTGTCGGCGTCGGCCGGCGGCGCGTTGTCGCGCAACTCCGCGGACGCCCGGACGAACTCGATGCACAGGTCGAGCTCGGTCTCGGTCTCTGGCTTGAACTCGCTCCGTCGCAGGTCCCCGGTGTGCAGTGGGGGAGCGGCGAGCAGTGGGCACTCCGCGGCGTCGGGACGGATGTGGCAGACGTTGGTCTCTGCCGGCCGCCTCCGACGCCGCGGGCGTGCCTTGTTTGCCGCTCGGGCGGAGCAGGTCTTGCTGCAGTAGATGAAGCCGCCCTTGTTGCGGCGCAGCTCCCGCCTGGCCCTGTTGACCTCGCGGGTGAAGGACTCCTCGCAGAAGTCGCAGACGAGGACGGCCAGGCCGTCGCTGTCGATGGTGAGGTTCTCGGGATCATTGTGTCCCGCCATCGTTCCGTCAGACGCTCATGGCCATCTGCTGAGCGCTGCGAGAGATCCGCTCGTGCCGGTGCTCTTCGCAGAGCCACCGGCGCCTGTCGTGAGCGATGGGCCTCCCGCAGATCACGCAGCGCGGCCTGTCCGTGAGCAGGTAGCACTCTCCGACGCGCAGGATCGGCATGCCCTTGCGCGACAGGCGGCTCACGGCCTGCTCGATCGCGTTGGGCGTCACGTCGATCTCCGATGCCATGCCCTCACATGAGTGGGGCCGACCGTCGGCGAGGGTCTGCTGGACATGCTCGGTCGCGGAGAGCATCAGTCGCCCTCCTGAGCATCTCCTTCGGCCTGGTCCTCGGCTCTCTCGGCCGCCAGCACGTTCCAGCGCGAGAGAAGCTCGTCCGCCTGGTCCTTCGAGAGGTCGCCGAAGTTCTTGGCCTTCGGAGCGATCTCCTTCACGTCGCCGGCTCGGTCCTGCTGCTCCGACTCTGCGAAGGCTTCCCACAGCTCCATCAGGCGGTCGTGCTGGTCGGAGGTGATCTTCGGCGGCCGGCCGCGGCGCTGCTTGGGCTTCTCGGTCTTCTCGTCGTCTGCGGCCTGCTCGCTCTCCTGCTGCTCGTCCTCCTCTTCAGCCTCGCCTTCCACGACGTCGGGCATCTCGGCGAACGAGTCCATCAGCGCGCGCCAGATGCGTGACGGCATCTTGTCGAGCTGAGCTCCCGCGTATCCGAGCATCTCGGCTGCGTGGCGGATCGTCTCTGCGACCTGTCCCTCAGCGACCTTGGTGGCAGCGAGAGTGGCGAGCTCCGCCGACTGCTCCGGTGTGATCGTCTCCGACTCTGCCGCCGGCACGTCGATGTCGCCGGCGAACGCCATGTCGGCCCGGTAGGAGTCCTCGACCACCCGGGCCAGCTCGGTGCTCTTCGGGGCCAGCTTGAGGGCGCGGAGCAGGACGGTCTTGCGGCCCATCGCTGTGTAGTCGGTCACCCACGGGCCGACGACCTTGCTGCCGCCCTTCGCCTTGGGTGCGAAGCGGTCGCGGACCTTGTCGACCTGCGCCTTGGTCATCACCTCGCGCAACGTGCCGCCGTTGACGAGGTGCACGACGCTGTAGAAGAGGATGATGTTCTCCTCTTCGGGCTCGACCTCGACGCTCGGCCTGTGGTCGATGTGGGCGTTGTCGCCCAGCGCGTAATCGAACTCATCGTCCTTGTAGACAGGGTAGGCGCACAGGTCGGCGACCTCGTTGGACCGCAGCGCCAGCTGCGCCACGCCCTGATAGCCGGGCTGGTAGTTGCACTCAAGGGTGTGTGTCTTGGAGTTCCAGCGAGGGATGAGGTGAGCCTCTCCCTGCACCCCGGGACGCAGACCGACCTGCGCCGACTGGAGCATGGCGCCCATGAACGACTCGGGCGTGCAGTCGGCGAGCTGCGGGTTGATCCGCACGAGGGTGAGGCAGATGCGCCAGTAGGAGTCGACGCTGATGTGTCGCGGCAGGGCGGCGGCGATCTGCTTCTTGAACCCCTCGCTGCGGAAGATGTCGCCGACGGTCTGGATTTTCTGCGAGGTCTGCCTGGTGGCGACCTCTCGGCTGTTGCTGGTCTGCGTCATCGGACCACGGGCTCCTCTGTCACCCAGATGCGGACACCGGGGATCGGGTTCTCGGGGGTGGCGATGCCGGCCCGCACCGCGGCGCCGATCTTCTTCTCGTCGATCGAGAGGTACTCGCGCGGGATCTGGGCCGCGTCGATGACCTCGAAGTGGGTGCGCTTGCGGTAGGTGACCTTGGCGCCAGACTCGGTCTCGACGGTCTTGGCCGGGGCCTCTACCTTCGGGGCCAGAGGGATGACCGGCGGGGCATCCTCGCCGCGCTCCTCAGCCCGCTTGGCGGCCCGCTCCTGGCGACGCTCGGCCAGCTTGTTGAGCCGCGCCTGCTCCTTGCGCTGGGCCTCCTTGACCCTGGCGCGGTAGTCGCTCGTCTTGCGGGACAGGATCTGGTCGGCTTCCTGGGCCGGCGACTTCATCGCGTCGAAGTCGCCGCGGATGAGCTTGACCTGCTTGTTGAGCGGATCGAGCCAGCGCTTCTTGAGCCGGTCGATCTTCTTCACGTAGCCCCGCGCGGCGGTCAGCATCTCCAGGGCGGTGGCGTTGGACGCCTCGTCGACGACCTGCAGCTCGCGCGCCTCGTCGGCGATGGTGCGAGCCTTCGTCTCGACCTCCTGGACCTCTTCGTCGTTGCGGTACGGGGTCACTTCGAGCTTCTCAGATGGGGTTGCCATCAGGTGGTCTCCTCTTGCGAGCGGCGCCACAGGGCGTGGGCGGCGTAGAAGGCCGCCTCATCGACGCTGTGGCGCCGCAGGGGAATCTCGTGCAGTGCCGGCGCCCCGCCCTCGGCGGGCGCCGGCATGTGGATGATCAGTCGCTCGCAGACCAGCCCCAGCCACTCCTTGGCGATCAGGCGGTAGGCGGCCTGCTGCAGTACGGCGCCGAGGTAGACCCCGGCGCCGGACTTGTAATCGACGATGACCGGCCGCTTGCGGGCGACCAGGGTGCAGATGAGGTCCGGCTTGCCGGCCACCCGCAGCCGCGGGGAGGCCATCGGCTCTTCGACGTAGAGGACCTCATCGACGTTGTCGGCCATCCAGTTGCCGAGCAGCTCGACCGAGGCCGCGAAGCGCTCGCCGAGCTGCAACGGCAGCAGCGGGACGCCACGTGCCATGGCCGCGCCGGCGGCGTGGATGGCGGTACCGAACTCGCCGGCGAGAACCTTGCGACGCTCCATCTCTGCCGGACCGATGGCCTTCATGGCCGCCAGCAGGTCGGGAGCGTCGGCCAGTTCGGCGACCTTGGTGACCGCGGTCGCCGGTCGACCGTCGAGCATGTAGGCGTGCCGAGCCGGATCGAAGGCTAGAGTGTGGCTTTCGCAGCCCGTGGTCACTCGGCGACCTTCCGTTCGGGGTGCTCGCCGCACCAGTCGTCCTCGGGGTCCACGTAGGGCCATACACTCTCGGGGCGGCTGATGGTGCGCTCGTTGAAGTCGCCGACGACGCTGGTCTCTCCGACGATCACCTTCGGCGGGCGTTTGCGGCAGATGTGGCGCGCCACGTCGCACGCCGGGCAGCTCTTGCAGGTGGGCTCGCTCATGCGCCCACCGCCTCAGCCGGCTTCTGCGGCCGCGCCACGTCGGTGAACGCGTCGTGGTCGAACCACCGGAGCGTCTCCTCCATGAAGTCGGCGAACGACTCTGCGGTCGCGGCACGGCGCTTGGGGTCGTGGATGCGGGCGATCGCTGCCGCGACCTGGGCCGAGAGCTCGTAGGTCTCGACATAGAGCGGGTAGCGCTCGCAGAGATCGGCCGCCTCGGCGACCGGCGAGAGCTCGTACGGGCCGACCAGGCCGCAGTAGGAGCTGCCCGGGTCGTACTCGGTCGGAGTCTCGCTGCGCATCAGCACGCAGCTCTCGCAGCAAGGCATCTCTGCCGGGCGGAAGTCGGGGCGGCTCATGACCGCCTCCCGCCGCAGATCAGGCACCCTAGGGCAGCGATGACCAGCAGCGCGATCGCGAAGACGGCTGCGGTCTGGTCGACGTGGTCGAGCAGCGCCCAACGTGGCTCAAGCCAGAAGATGAAGAGAGTCGTGAAGGCGAAGAGCACGGCGGCGAGAGTGATTCGCGTGATGGCCATGCCCCTCATGACGAGGCCGCCTTCCGCTCGCGGTATTGCCGGGACCTCTCCCGTTCGGGCAGCACCACCTCGCCCTTGGCCACCTTCTCGAGCAGGATGGCGACGGCGAGCTTGGGGGTGCGGCGGTTCGTCTTCGCTCCGCCGATGTTGACGAGGTAGCCCTCGCGCAGCAGCTGGCGGGCGTAGTCGACGCCGATGCCCATGACGCGGGCGATGAGTGGGGCGTCGAGAGTCTCGGGTGCATCTTCGAGCCGGAGCGGCTCAGGTCGCGGTCCGCGTGGCATCAGTGCACCCCCTTGATCTGCAGGGTGCAAGCGCCTGGCGCGGTGGCTGTGATGGCACCGCTATACGTTGCTTTACGCGTGCGCGGTGCTACCATACGCGCGGAGGCGCTTTGCTGAGCTGTCTCTGGAGCGTTGGGCCGCGAACCTTGCAGGGGGAGCGGCCCCGCTTCGTTTATGGGTCTCAAGATTCCTCCCGTGTGTAGACCCTATGGCGGTGGGGGTTCAGGCGATAGGCATCCTCCTTGCATCATGGTGGGTGCAAAATCGTTGCACTTGTCCTGGCAAGTGGTCAAGATAGATGGCTCCGCTGCCGATGAGAGCCCTTGGGTGGAGGGGTGTGTCGTCAGACGAGACAACACAATATGAGAGCAGCATGAGGTGGTCTCGATGCTGCTGGGGAAGAAGAGACTCTGATAGAGTCCGATCAACCACAATGCACCTTCTGGCTGTGTTGTGGCCAGGAAGCCGGACCCGCTCTCCCGTAGCGACCGGCTTCCGACTTTTCTGACAGCCTACACCCCTTCTTTGACCATGCAAGGCCCTCCTGCCTGCAAAGACTAACGCTCTACTGGAGGGTTCATTGACTCCGCGAACGATGGGGGTAGTCTTGTCTGCGTCGAGCGGAGGAGACCGCCATGGATGAGGAAGACAAGCAGGACCGTGTAGCTCGGTCTGCGGAGAAGGCTGTGGTGACGGGCACCAGCCTCATGGGCATCCTCGCAATCGTCATCGGCGTGCCGATCCTGTGGGTAGCCACGTATCTGATTGTGGGGCTGTTCGTCGATTCCATGGCTGCCGCGGTGGCTGTGGCGAGCATCATCGCAGTGGTGGTGGGCGCACTGTTCGTGTGGCTGCTGGTCGCGACGATCAGACTCGGACGCTAGGGAGGCGCAGAAGCCTGCCAGCCCGAAGGCTGACAGGCTCCTTACGGCCGGCGGAGAGTGGACCGGCCTCACGCGCCGGGTGCGACGCTCCCGGCAGGCTCGTTTCTCTCAGGTCGGCCTGTCCGGGCTCGTGTAGGTATCGACCGCGGCCAGTATGCCGATGGCCAGCACCTCGACCGACGCAGCGATGGCGGCCCAGGTCGCTGGGACGATCTCGGCGAACCCCGAGGCGACGGTGGCGACGGCGATCACCACGCCACCCCAGAACTCAGTGGTCGTCCACGGCTTCTTGAGCTTCTTGCCGGCCTTGTCCCAGACGCGGCCGATGCCGTAGAAGAGCGTCACCAGGAAGCCGACCGCGACGGCCGCCTCCGGAGGCAGAGCCGACACGATCGAACTGAGGAAGACGGCCAGGAGCGTCACGATGGCCAGCGCCAGCTGTACCTTCTTGACTGCGCTCGTGCTCATTTCACCTCCCTTCGCTTGTCGAGTGTCAGGAATCTCGAAGCGGCCCACTCAAGGACTCGTTGACATGCGTCCTCGCCCAGCGGCTGGAGCGCGTGCTGCAGTGCGTCGATGGCAGCGACCTCGTCGTCGATGATCTCGACGGCGTAGGTTTCGCTCGGGATGCCGGCGAACGGCACCGGCCTGTCGGGCGGGCCGGAGATGTCGTACCAGCCGCCGGCCTGCTCGAACGAGGCGGCCTCGGGTTCTGGGAGCGCCTCTGCCGCGCTCTCCGCCTCGGAGGCATCGTCACCGTCGGCGGGCGTCTCATCGTCGGAGGGCGGCTGTGGGGAAGAGGGCGACGTCTTTCCGTCCCCGGTCTCTGCTACCGTCTCGGCACTCACGAGCCGAGCGCCGCCCTGGCGCCGGGTCTCTATGTGCTCCCCTCCGTCCCGCAGGTACTTGAGGGTGCTGTTCCACGTCCCCTTGGGGATGTCATCGGGTCGGTCGACCCAGCCGCCGCCGGCATCGACCAGCATCCGCAGGATGCGCTCTCTGGCGCTCATCTTCTGTCTCTCCTTCATCTGGCATGGGTTGCAGAGAGGCCCGGGGTTGGTCCGGCGAAGGCGCGTGCTGCACCCCTCCGCGGCGCAGATCCGGCCAGGCCCGTAGTCCTTCGGCGCACGGCCCGACTCGTAGGGGATGAGGCTGACGTTGTCGCGATGAAGGCTGACCATCAGTGCCTCTGCCTCAACCACGTCACGAGGCACCACAGCCCGAGCCCGCCAGCCGCGGAGAGGAGGGCGATGGCGAGGATCTGCTCGAGGAGAGTCACTCGTCGCCCCCGCCCATCGCGACTACCCAGATGTGACCGCAGCGGCGGCACTGGAGGTACCACCAGCTCGCCTGTCCTTCGAGGACGATCTCCGCCGGGCCGAACGGCTCGGACGTGCCGCACTTCGGGCAGTGACGCCGTGGGCCGACCTCGGTCATCCCTGCGGGCTGCCCGCCTGCCCGCCCCGCGGGAGCCTCGCGCTCGCCGCGCCCCTCCTGCTCCACCTTGACGGCATGGCAGGAACGATTCCGAATCTCGTCCACGCCGCAGGAGCGGCGGTAGCGGTCTTCCATGGTCGGCTTCGGCGTCGGCTTGCCCGCCATCCGACAGAGACACCAGGCCCAGATCACGCCAACGACCGCGACAGGGACGGCGATGATGAGGGCCAGGGCCACGTCCTACCTCCGGTTCCGCTTCCGCGACGCCCGGGCGATGCGACGTCGGGTCTTCTTGTTGGAGGCCGCCCTGTGTCGGCGCATCTGCTTGGGTGCCTCTTGGTGGAGTCGCTCCACGGTGTGGTCGGCGCAGAAGAGACGGCACTTGCAGTCGAAGCAACGGACCTCTGCCGGCATTGGACAGGTGAGGGGGCGCTCTGCGGACTTGGGATCGTCGTTCACGTCAGCCGTCCCCTTCGTCCGCGGCGGGCCTTCCGCTTCTCCCCAAGGCACCCCGGCTTGTGCTCGCACTCGACCGGGCCGTTCCAACCCCTCCGAGTGATGCGGGCCATACAGCTCGGGCAGAAGCCCACCGTGTAGGTGGCATCCGGCGAGCTGACTCGGGGAGCGGTTTGACTGTCATCTCTCATGACACCCCTGCCGCCCGCGCCGTGCCCTCTCGCGCTTGCCGTTGTGGCGCTGGCTCCTCCAGCCGTGCAACTCAGGGACGGGCCGGTGCGGTGCCTGACGCTCTGTCCGGCGTTCGTCGAGTTCACGGACGCGGCGGACGTACCGGCGACCCCGGGGGTGGATCTTCGCGAGCGGGGGCCGGCCGGCGTCCTCGTCCCAGAGGCGGACAAGACGACGGCCCTGCTTGGCGCGGCGCCCGCTCATGGCGCCACGTCCACGTACTCGAACTCGATACGGTTGACGGTCACGTCGGGATCGCAGCGGTTCGCGTGACAGAACATGGCAATGAAGTCCTCGACGCTCATGTCGGGGAAGCCCTCCCGGACGCACTCCTCGCGGACATAGAAGCGCATGATGTGCAGTGGCTCGGCCTTCACGTGCACGACCCGGATCGGTCCACCGATCCTCTTGACGCGCTCGCCCTTCTTGAGCCCCTGCGCCTTCTCGACCGGCTGCAGGAGCGTGCCGGGTTCCAGGTCCCACCACGCGAGTCGGCGGGTGACGGTCTTCTCGCGGCGGCGCACCGCCTCGGTCGACATGCTGAAGGAGATGTTTCTCATGGCCGCCCCCGCTCAGTACGCCGTCAGGCTCCACGCCGGCAGCCAGCCGCCTTGAGCGATGACCGCCCGTTTGGCGCGGTTGATGTTGTGGACGGGGTTGAGGGGGTTCCACCCTTGGCCCTGCCACCAGAACGGCATGAACTGGAACAGACCGGCGGCGCCACTCGAGGAGTTCACACAGCGGGGGTTGCCATTCGACTCGCGCCGGATCACCTTGACCGCCATGGCGAGCTGTGACTTCGGGAAGCCCTGATGCTTGAGCAGCGGCAGCCAGGCCCTCGCGCCCTTGTGTCGCCAGTCGGGGTAGCGCATCTTCCGCCACGTCGCCTTCACGTACCGCCGCAGCGCCAGGGTGCGCTTCCGGTAGACGTAGGCCCAGGCCTCGAAGTCGTACTCGCCGCAGTTGTGGTCGTAGGGCAGGTAGCAGTCGGTGATCGGTGCCAGCAGCCGCTTGGGCACCTTGGTGCCGAGCATCCTGGCGTGCGCCTTGGCGTGCCGGCGGGCCTTCTTCATGCGCTTCTCCCAGGTGTTCATCAGCGGCTCGTAGTCGCGGTAGGGGCGGTAGGGCCGCAGGAACGCCTTGAGCGCGTTGGTGAGGCGGGCCGAGGTCGGGATGCCGTCGAGGCGGTTGGAGAGACGCCAGGCGGTCGCCCGGGCGGCGAAGCCCCACGAGTTCCGGTAGTTGAGTCGTGGGTGGATGGTGACCGGCTGCTCGAGCTGCTCGTTGGCTGCCACCATGGCCTGCTTCCAGTCGCCAAGCGGAGCCGCGTCTGCCTCTGAGGTCGCGGCAGCAGCCGCCACCAGCATCACCAGGATGGTGAGGCCGATCAGGATGGCGTGTCGCATGTCTTCCTCTCGTCGCTTGCGGGCCGGGGCGACGGCCACGGGAGAACCGTCGCCCCGGCGGGGGATGGGAATCCCGACAGAGAGGATGGCAATGGCTTGTGTCAGCGAATGGTCGGATGCACTCTCTGGGCCTCGCCGTCTGCGATCAGGGCGAGAGGGCCGAAGGGGGACGATCGACCGACAGGCAAGAGCTCCTGGGAGTTCGCGGTCCTAGAATGCGTCACCGGCCTAGAGTACGATAGCTACCGTTGGGGTCGAGTCGTTCTAGGAGGGGGTCATGTCTCGTCTTCTCACTACTCTGGTGATCGTTGTTCTGTTCTGCGCGGGAGCTGTGGCATGTGGGTCGCAGGACACCACGGACTCCGAGACCACCGAAGCGTCTGTAGACGATTCGCTGGTTGGGGCGTGGGTCGAGCCCGAACCAGGCGAGGACTTCACCGCTGAGTGCATTCTCGTCGAGGAGAAGAGCGATGGCACCTATCGTGTCGCCTGGAACCACGGGCTGTACACGACATCCGAGGGCGACTCCATCGAGCTGGGAGACGATGTGCTCATCTTCGAGTCGGCGGGGGAAGGCACGTACACGTCCAACGAATACAACTACGAGTACACCTTCACTGTGTCGGGGGACTCGCTCGCTACCGTGGTGATTGATGACGAAGGCGAAGAGTCGACCAGAGACTTCGAGCGCAGCGACAAGGCGACTGTCGATGCCCTGCTCGAAGAACAAGAGATGCTTCTTGCCGAGAGCGGCGAGCCGTCGCTCGACGACGAGGATGAGTACGATGAGCCGACCGGCGTCGACAGCTACCCCGACCTCTCGAAGGCCGAGTACAAGAAGAAGTGCCGCAACATCAAGTACAAGGTGCTCGAGCGGGATGCCGACCGTCTTGCCGGTCGCCTCTACCACTTCAAGGGAGAGGTCTTCCAGGCTGGGGATGCGGGTGAAGGCAGCTACTACAGCGACTTCGGCGAGTACGGCGACCTCTATCCGCAGACGCAGATCCTCCTGGCCGTTACTGCGGACGAGTGGGGCTACTACGACGACAACGTGATGATCCTCTACGACAAGGGCACGAACATCTACGAGGAAGACATGATGGAGGCATGGGGTGAGTGCCTCGGAAGCTACACCTACGAGTCAACTGCCGGCTACACGATCACCGTGCCGCTCATCTGGGCGAAGTACGTGCAGAAGCGCTAGGCCGGCTCTCGGGGCTCAGTCCACGTCCAGCGTTAGCGCCTCGTGCTGATTGGCCCTTCGCAGCGTGCTTCGTCCAGGTTCATCTCGAGTAGCCGACCGAGAGTCTCCTCATCCTCAAGGGGATACGGCCAGTCGTAGGCTGCATGCACAGCGCGATCGAGTCGCTCGCTTGCGTGCTGCAGCCAAGACGGCGGCTGATTGTAGAGGTTCGTCAGCGTGCGTCGCTTGAGCTCGTCCGCGCTCGCCCCGGCAGGGTTGAGCCAGCCGTTGCGTAGTCGGTCAACTTCGCGGGCGGCCGCCGCTACCTCCTCGTGCGCCTCGGCGCCCACATCCTGAGGGAAGGGGAACGTCTCGAACGTGCTGGTCGGCGTGTAGCGGAAGCCGCTCTCGACCTCGCGCACTTGGGTTCCGAGTCCGCGTGCCCACAGCTCATGCACGCGCGACTGCAGCATGCCGAAGAAGTAGTCGTCATCGTGGGCAAACACTATGAGCGCGCTGTCTGGAAGGGTGTCGCGCGACAGCCACACGAAGATGCGGTGCTTGGTATGCCGCACTGTCGCCACATAGCGGCGCACGTCTGATAGCGCCTGGCGCATCGCAGGGCGTGCCTCGACGTGCAACCACCATCGCTCAGCATAGGCGGCGCGACGGTTCTTCGAGCGTGCAGGCATGACGTGCGCCTTCACGTACTCAAAGGGCGCTTCGTACAGCGCCGCCTCTTCCATGGGCATCGATGTGCCGAAGTCGATGATCCACATGTCCCGCGGCCGTCGCGTGATGTCAAGCCCATTGACCCAGGGTCTGACCACGTCGCGATTGGTGCGCCCGTCCGGGTTCGGCGCGTCGAGCATCGGCAGCGCGACATCGGCGGGTATGTCGAACGCGCCGCCCTTGGTGTCACCCATGAAGGCGATGTCGCGGTTCTCGGGCAGTCGTCGTGCCTGGGTGAGGTCGATGCCGGCGGTGAGGTTGGCGTTGATGCTCGCGACAGATGTGCCGTCGAGCTCCCGCTCTTGTTCGGAGCCGTCGTCGTAGCCGATCAGTGACACGTGGACAGCGGCGCCTTCCACGACCCACGGTTCATCGTCCCAGGCAAGGAAGATGTCGCCGCTCTCCTTGATGCGCTCGAGGATCCGGCGGTTGGCTCCTCCGCGGATTCCCTGGGTGGCCAGCAGCCCGACGCGCTCGACCTTGCCCTCAGCGACCATCGCTCGTGCCTTCTCATGCCAGTAGCAGACGAAGTCGGCCTCCCGCGGCACGCGGCCGCCGTAGACCGCGAAGAGGGCGTCGACGTACTCGTCTCCGAGGCTGGCCCGCAGGAGCTTGCCGCCGATGAACGGTGGGTTGCCGATGATGACGGTCGCCTCCGGCCACTCCGGCTCGCGCGGGTTCTCCGGGTCGCTCAGGTCGAGCACCGCGTCGCGCTGCGCGATGTTGTGCAGCGGGCGCAGGATCGGGTCGCGCAGATAGGCGAAGCCGTTGGCGAGCATCCATTGGATCTCGCCGATCCAGATGACCACCCGGGCCAGCTCGGCCGCGTAGGAGTTGAGCTCGATGCCGAGCAGGTTCTGTGGCCCGACGGCCGGGAACTGCATCGGCGTCTTGAGCGTCAGCGAGGCCCAGAGGATCGCTTCACGCTCGAAGTCCTTGAGGGCTTGGAGGGCGACGTAGAGGAAGTTGCCCGAGCCACAGGCCGGGTCGAGCACGCGGACGGAGCGGAGACGATCGAGGAAGGCGTCGAAGACGGCCACCGGGTTCTTGTCGGCTGGCGTTCGCGCCGTGATCTTCCTGCCCTGTGCGAGCAGCGCTTCGATGCGCTGTTTGGTCTCCTCGAGGTCGCGTCGCAGTGGTCGCATGAGCACCGGCTCGATCAGGCGCATGATCGAGCCTCGGTCGGTGTAGTGGGCGCCGAGCTGTGAGCGCTTGCTGGGGTCGAGGCCGCGCTCGAAGAGGGTGCCGAAGATGGCCGGCTCGACCTGTGACCAATCGAGTTGCGAGACGCGGTCGATCGTCTTGACCTCCTCGGCGGTCAGCGAGAGCACCTCGCCGCCGTCGAAGAGGCCACCGTTGAACCACTGGATGCGCTCGGCGCCGAAGAGGCCGCCCTCATGCGACATCTTGGCGAACAGCGCGCTGAGCCCGTCGGTGAAGACCCCCGGCTGCTGCGAGGCTGCCCCGGCCAGACGGTGCAGCATGTCGGTGGGCAGCAGACGGGCGTCCTCTGCGAACATGCAGAAGAGGAGCTTGTTGAGGAAGTGGGCGACGGCGTGGGGCTCGTTGTCGCGGCTGCGGAGCTGTTCAGCGAGATGAGCGAAGCGCTCGGCCGCCTCAGCCGTCAGTTCGTCTCTCGTCTTGCCCGGCCGCAGCTGCTCTGGGTCCTCCATGACCGCGCGCAGCAGACGCAGTGGTTCTGCCGGCTTGGCGAGGAGATCGTCGAGCGCGAAGTCATGGACGACCGTCGGTGTGTTGGTGAAGTTGGTGTGGATCTCGAAGCGGTCGAGGTCGCAGACGACCAGCAGGGGCGGGTTCTCCAGCGCCTCCCGGTACTGGAGGAGCTGTTGATAGGCGGCGCCGAGGCCCTTGCGCTTGCCCTTGTACTCCCAGGCGAAGCACCCGCGCTTCCAGACGTCGGCGAAGCCGTCACCGCCGCCGGTCTTTTCGGCCCCCTTCTCGAAGGCGTACTCGTCTCCGGTCGGGTCGGCCTCGTTCGGGGTCGGCACGCCCAGCATCCGACAGATGTCGATGAAGTGCTCCTGGGCGGCGGCGCGCTCAGTGCGTGTGCTGCCAGCCCACTTCGTGGCGAACTCAGCCGGCGTCAGTCCCTGGGGCACGGTTCTCTGTGGTCCGATGGGCGGGGGAAGGTGGCGATGACGGAGAGGGCTGGGTCGAGGCAGACGAAATCCACGGACTCGTCCAAGATCTCGTTCCGGAGGAACTCGAGGTTGTTGCCGTAGCAGAGGGTGTTCTCAGCCATCACGCTCAGTTGAAGGGAACGAATCGTGCCTCAGGCTTGGGCGGAGGCGGTGCCACCGTGGTCTTGAACTCGCCGGGCTGACCAGATGCGTCACTCCATGTGAGGCTGAGTTCCATCGGGTCCTCCGTTGCCCAGTCCACGTGATACTGGTAGGTGCTTCCGGGTCCGAGTGCCCCGCGAATCTCCGTCTGCTCGATTGCCTTGAAGAACGGATGGTGCAAGGCCGACGCTCCGCCAATGAACGTATGGATGTGCCTGGCAGGTGCAGGACCCTGGTTCTTAATGATGATCGCATCGAGACCTTTGTGGGGGCTCGCTTTCCAGTCGAGCCAAGCTCGCAGGACGGCCTTCTTGGTCGCCGCCGCGGCCTTGCGGTCTTGATGGATGTTCCACCAGACATTCGCGCCGCCTACTAGCAGAGCGATGCCGGATACGAGTAGAGCCCAATCCACGGCAGGGAGGCTACCAGCATCGTCGGATGGTGGAAAGGGCAGGCCGCCTCTCGCGTCCGCAGCCAGCGTCGATGACTGCCCGACAACTGGGCATAGAATGGGCTCCACCCGGGTCACGACTTCCGGTGGTGGCCATGGCGAGCACAGGAGGACCGGATGACGATAGCAATCGCGGTCAAGGTGAGTGAAGGTCTCGTGCTCGCCGCCGACAGCGCTTCGATAGTCGAAGGCGAGTTTCTCGCGGGAGAGGAGCCCCCCCAGAAGGGTGTCATCCAAGTCTACTCCCACGCCACCAAGGTGACGCCGATCCGCAACTGGCCGGTCGGGGTCATCAACTGGGGTGTCGGTCAGATTGGGAATCGCACGATCGAGTCCTTGGTGAGAGAGTACGCAAACGGTCTCAGCGAGACACAGGACCTCGACATGTCGGAGGTCGCCAATGGACTGTGGGCCTTCGTTGCGAAGAGATACGAGGGCGCATTCGGTGACGACGAGCCGGTTCTCGGTCTGCAGGTCGCTGGCTACACGCCCGACGTCTTCTTCCCTGAGCAGTACCTTCTCATGTTCCCCCCTAGGCCAGCGGAAGAGATTGTCAATGTCAGGCCAGACAAGCCCGACGGGACACCGCAGTTCGGGGCCAACTGGTACGGCAACACGGACGCCATTGTGAGGCTATACTTCGGCATGGATCCAGGCGCAGTGCCGCGACTCTTCCCGGATGGTCCACCCAACGACCTCAAGGGGAGGCTAGCCGGTCTGGAGTATCCTGTCATTTTCGAGGCCATGCCACTTCAAGATGCAATAGACTTCGCCGTGTGGCTGGCCGAGGTGACCATCGGCAGGTTCCGCTTCGTGGCAGGTGTTGCGACAGCGCTTGGCCCGGTGGATGTGGCGGTCATCACGCGTCACGACGGGTTCAGATGGGTACGTCACAAGGAGCCGGAGATCTCAGCGCGGCACCCGGTGCTGTATTGAGGCGTAAGGAGAAGGTCATGCTTGCCTACGATGGCTCGACCCAGCGCGAGGTTTCACCCATCCGAGATGCAGACATACTGAACCCCGCTCCCAGCCCGACTCCTGGCTCGATTCCTGTCCACGGTGCGACGGTCTATGTGCACTCTCAAGTGACAGATGTCGTTGTACGTCGGACTGGGGAGCCCATGCTTCCGGCCAGATGGGACGCCGTCGAGAGCGTGATAGAGGCTCATTTCCAGCGCTACGAGTCGGTCATGGAGCGGCTGTCCTGAGGCTGGACCGACGTACTACCTCGAATACGATCACGTCGTACTGATCAACGAACGAGTGATCGCACGTTGGGGAGGCGTCGACCCCTGCGTTCGTGAGCCGTCGTCGCTTCTCCATGTCCTCGAGAGTATTCGCGGGTCGGTCTTCGGAGTTGACCGCTATCCGACTCTCGAAGAGAAGGCGTGTGCAGTAGCGTACGCTGTCGCCCGCCACCACGTGTTTGCGGACGGCAACAAGCGGACCGCCGCAGAGTCGTTGTTCGCGATGCTTGAGCTCAACGGCCGGACCATGCATGCATCAGACGACGAGATCGTGGGGACGTTCGAAGGCATCGCGGATGACTCCGTTTCATTCGATTCGTTCGTCGCCTGGGTTCGCCGGCGACTCGCGTAGGACATGCGCCAGCTCCGGCCGCATTCACCCCAACGAGAAACGGCCCCCAAACGGGGGCCGTTCTCATCTGGTAGAGGGGGCGCAGTCGACTCGCCAAGACGTCGGCGAGCCCGGGCCGACCACTGGCCCTCCGCGTCGAGTGTCAGGTCGCTGCTGTCACCCGAGCCCAGGCTCATTGTCACCCCAGGGTGGCGCTCAAGACCTTGTCTGCTCGAGTCGGTCGAGTCAGGATGAAGCGTGTGGGGCCGGCCCACACGTGGGGTCGGGAGATGCTAGACCGCGGTAGCGCTCCCGGCCCCGCACGCTCGTCTCTCACTTCGGCGGCCAGAGAGCGTCCGCCATGGCGCTCACCAGCTCGATGCGCTTCCGCTTCGTCCGCCACCACCAGGTGTCGTAGCGGCTCGTCCCGAAGCCCATCTCGAGCAGGTTGGGGACAAGGCCGGCCGCGTTCGGCGCCCGGTGCCAGCCGATGTCGCTCCAGCCGTTCCAGCCGGCGATTGTCGCCGAGGCGATGATGCCGTTGCTCCAGAGCGGGAAGCCGGCTTCCTTGACCTCCTTGGCGATGCGCTTGGCCATGGCCAGCGACGTCTGGTTGCCCCTCGAGTAGGCGGTCACCCAGCCGCGGGCGCTGGCCGGACCGGCGTTGTAGTGCAGCTCCCAGCAGAAGGCGCCCTTGGAGGCCTTCGCCAGGATGTAGTTGACGCTCGCTCCGAGGTCGTACTTGTGCGGGACCAGGTGGACATCCTTGGCGCCGCGGCGCTTGCCCTCGGCGAGCAGCTCGTTGACGACGCGGATCGCCTCCTTGCTCTCCCAGTCGGTGGGGAGCAGGGGCATCTTGTTGTAGGAGCCGGCGTGGCCGGCGGCCAACCAGACCTCGCGTCCGAGCTTGCCGTAGGTCTCCGGCCGGTAGCGCCGGATCTGGTTGCGCAGCCGCAGGGTCAGGCGTGACGAGGGTCGCAGACCGTAGCTCTTGTGCAGCCGCTCGGCGAAGGTCTTGGCGGCCCGGCCCCAGGCGCCGTTGACGCGGAAGCCCTTGGGTACCTCGACCTTGAGGCGGTCCGGGCGAGCCTCGTTGGCTCGCAGCATGGTCTTCTTCCAGATGATGCGTTCACGGGTGGTCATGGAGATCAGCCTCCTAGCTGTCCGGTAGCGGCGAGCGTGCCGAAGATCGACACGACGCTGGCGATGACGGCGACGAGCACCGGCGCGACGATGCGATCGAGCATCCAGCGCTTCGAGCTCTCCAACCTGGTGATGGATCTCTCGTTGGTGGCCACGCGGTCATCGAGTCCCTTGATGCCGGCCTCGCTGCGCCCGAAGACGACCGTCTTGACGGCTGCCATGTCGTCGCAAGCGAACGGACACCCGCTCTTGATGAGCTCCTGCACGGCGGCCTTGGCGGCGGCATCGGCGACCACCTGGAGCGCCCAGCTCTGCTCGACCGTGAAGCCGGGGATCGGTGCTCTGCGGCCGTTGCTGCCGGTGCTCTCGTTCATCGCATCACCTCAGACGTAGTGCGCCGGGATCACTCGCCAGCCCTTGGGGACCTTGACGCGCCGCTTCTTGCCTCTTACCTTCCGCCGGACCCACTTGTAGGTCCGCACGCGACGCTCGCCGACGTAGCGCTTCTTGCGCTCGGCATGCTCGAAGCCCGGGTGCTCCCAGTAGTCGCCGCCGATCTCGATGCTCACCGTGCCGTCGCCATTGCGCTCGCAGCGCGAGAGCATGAACGGGCCGCGGTCCTCCTCGTCGAGGGCGTCGACCTTCGAGACCCAGTCCCAGGAGCGGATGTGGCTGACCGGGTGGACTGCCCCGTTGAAGTCCTCGACGAGGCCATGCAGTGGACAGGAGCCGGTCGCCAGCTGGCTGTAGTACTCGTAGACCTGCTGGACCGCGGCGGCCGCCTGGGCGTCGGTCGCCTGGCCGAGGTCGAGCAGCCGCACCTGGGCATCGGCGGCCGAGGGATTGGAGGGGTAGTAGCGCGTCCGCAGTGGCCCACGACGGTGGTTTGCCGAGAGCTTCAGGCTGAAGTTGCGGGCATAGATCGAGCAGGTCGATGTGCCGCTGGCTCCGCTCCAGACCGGTCCCATCTTGGCGAAGGCGGCGTTCGAGGGCGCGGTGACGTACCTCTCATAGCCGGCCTCGGTCGGCGATGAGGCGGTCCACCGGGCGACGTAGCTGCCGCTGATGTAGTTGCCGTCCTCGTCGTACCACCAGACGTAGACGTAGCCGGTCCCGTCGTTGTAGGCGCCCAGGTAGGCGAGGCAGCTGCCGAGATAGCTGCGGCCGCCCTCGACGATCGTCTCCTGCGCGGAGATCGGCGTGCGGGAGTAGGGGTTGGGCTCGGTGCCGTCGCTCTTGCAGCGGACGTAGTAGGCGACGCCGGAGTTGTAGATCTCGTTGTTGGTGGCGCTGGAGCGCTCCCAGTTGTCGGGCCAGGCCGTCGAGTCGAAGAGGTTCTGGATGACGAGGTTCGCATCGACGAGTTCGTACTTGCCGCAGATCGCCTCGACCGCCTGCTCAACGTCGCGCGAGATTCTCCAGTCGTTCGGGTCGAGCAGGTTCTCGGCGCGGATGGCGTAGTGGTTCTGCGCGGCCGCCGGCAACGTCGGGCGAGCACGGATGTGAGCGATGGCGTCGTCCCAGACACCCACGTCGAGGATGCCGGCGTACCGCGCCCGGGCCTGCTCGATCGCATCGGCCCGGGTGGTGTGGGGTGGCACCCAGAAGCTGATGCCGTCGCCGAGCTCTTCGGCCTCGGCGCTGGCGCAGATCGAACCATCGGCAGGACAGGCGATCTCCTCGATGATCTCGTCGACACGGGGCTTGGAGGTCCGGTTGACGTAGATGTGCAGCTCGCGGATCTGGACGTAGTTCTCAGCGGAGCCGAGGGTGCCGTCGGCGTCGGAGGTCCACAGCATCTCGATGGATTGCGCGCCGGACGTCGGCGTCAGCTCGACATGCTCTGTGTCGGTGTCGTTGTTGCGGGACCATCCGGCCTTCACGCCCAGGAGATTCGCGCCGAGGACGTAGACGATGAAGCCCTGATCGGTGCCGAGCTTGTAGCGGATGTCGAAGGTGATCTTGGAGATCTCGTAGTCGCCGGGGGCCAGCCCGTCGAGCAGCTCCCACACGATCTGTGTGGTGTCGAAGTCCTTGTAGACTGAGCTGGCCGGCAGGGTGAAGAGGATCTGGTTGTCGAGCTGGACGTTGACGTTGGTGGCGAACTTGCCGTCCGAGTCGTCCTCGACCGACTCGGTGGAGACATCGCGCCACTCATCCCAGTTGTTGCTGATGACGCCCGCCCAGGAGAAGTCCTCGCGACGTCTGAGCTTTCTGTAGACGCCCGCGCACTTGACCTCGTGGGTGATGCCGGCATCGTCGAGGATGGCGATCTCGCCCTCGAAGGTGCGCTTGCCGTCCCGGTAGACCTTCACCGAGGCCCCGTCGATGAGCTGATTGACCGCCGGCACGTGCGGCATCTGGTCTTCAAGGATGAACCGCGCCGACTCGAAGCCATGCTCGCAGTCGGCGTCCTGGACGTTCTCCGGCTTGACGAGGCCCTCGGCGACGAGGTCGATCGAGTCGCCGACGATGAGCGAGACGTTCTCCTGCGGGGGCTGGCGCTCGGGCAGGCCCCGCGGCACCACGATGCCGACGACCGGGTCCTCATCCCACGTGTAGCCGGCGGCGAAGTTCTGGGCGAAGCCATCCTCGTCGAGCACGGCGCTGTATTCCCGCGCCGAAGCAATGGCCCCGGCCGTCACCCATCCGTAGCTGAACAGGTAGGGGTCGGTGCTGAAGTCGTCGGCAGCCTTGCTGCTGATGTCGGCCTGCGCGACGTAGGAGCCGTCAAGATAGGTTCGGAGATAGCCATCCCGGTCGAACGACGCTCCGAGATGATGCCAGCCAGTGTCGAGGCCGGTGGAGACCGTCTGCTGTATGCGGTCGCTGTAGCTGGTCGTGCAGAGGAACCCATAGGCTACGCCGGTCCGGACGTATATGCCCCAGCCGAGCGCCCCGTTGAAGTTGCGGCCGAAGAAGAGGCCGTGGTTGTCGGCCACGTTGTCGATGCGCATCCAGCCGTCGATGCTGAAGTCGCCGGTCCCGGGGGCGCCGCCAGCGCAGGCGACGTAGTCGCCGTCCCCATCGCCGACGAGACAGTGCGGATCGTCCTCGCTGCCGATGCCGCTCCACCCGGACGGCGACGGCCAGAGACTGGAGCTGCGGGAGGCCGAGAGGTCCGGCGTACCGAGCCACTCACATCCCGCGCTGTCGCCGTCGAAGTAGGTCGGCGGGGCGGAGGTCTTGGTGATGGTGCAGAGGGCGAAGGAGACGTCGAGGCTCTCACCGATGTCGCAGTCGGTGAAGCGCAGCTGCGGCTGGAGGTAGCTCGTGCCAGCCGGACAGGTGAAGCTGATCTGCTTGCGGGCGAAGCTGCTGCTGACGGTGAACGCGACATCGTAGTCGGCCAGCCACCCGCCGCCGGAGTCCTTGCAGGTCACTCGCAGGTAGGCGGTGATCCCGGCGTCGATGGCGCCCTTGAGCCAGAGACTCATCGACACCGGGTCGCCGGCGGCGAACGAGCCGACGTCGGTCTCGTCCTGGACCCGGACGCTGAGGTTGTCGTTGTCCGCACCGGTGCCGGTGTACTGGAGCCGCTGTGCGTAGGTGCCGGCAGAGGGGCCGGCTACCTGCGTCCACGTCGGCGTGCCGTTGAACGACCAGTAGGAGACGCCGTCGCATCGGCCGTCGCTATCGCCGTCCGTCTCGTAGTTCGGGTTCGTGGCGTGGTTGATGAACGGCGGCGCATCGTAGCCGAAGCCGACGAGCGTGCCGTGATTGCCGCGCCCTGAGAGGTCGTGCAGAACCCGCGTCGGGGCGCCGTTGATGCCCGGGCGCAAGCCGCCGTCGGCCCGCGCCGCGTGTAGGAAGCAGACGAGGTTGTCGGTGACGATGTCCGGCCAGCTCACGGCCGCCTCATCTCCAGAGCGAGAACTCGGGGACGTGCAGGGGCACGACGGCCGCGGCGTGAGTGATCTCGTCGCTGGACGCCTTCTCAGCGACCACGTGCAGGGCATCGTCGGCGCTGGCAAGCAACCGGCCGGGCACGACGTCGGTCAGATCGATCACCTCATCGAGGAAGATCAGGCCGCCCTCGAGGTCGATCGAGCTGTAGTCGGTCGCTGCGCCCGAGGGGTCGACGGAGACGAAGCCGCCGAGGGTCATCGGCACCAGGCGGTAGCGGTCGACCTGCACGTAGCCGGAGGCGTTGTCACTCACCATGCCGACCGTGATGGTCGTGGCAGCGCCCGGCCGCGCCCGCTGGTTGGGGATCGAGACGCGCCCCAGCGAGAGCCATTGCGGCGTCGTCTCGACGGTCGTGGCCTCCTGCGAGGACTCGTCGCAGTCGAGGGTCGCCTCGTAGCTGGCGTTGTTCGTCCGGGCGCGCACGAGCAGCTCGTAGGTGCCGCGGGGCAGGTCGGAGACGTCGATCGTCGCCGTGGCCCGTGTCGCGCCGGTGTTCTTCTTGCCGGTATCCCCGGTGCCCGGGTAGTCGTCGGCCGAGGTGGTGGTGGCGGTCGTGCCACCGGACCAGGAGAGCGCCTCAGCCTCGAAGTCGTAGACCTTGCCGTCGTCGGGGCCGATGGCGTAGCGGATGCTGTGGGCGTCGCTCTCGAGGTCGACGTCGCCGAAGACGATCAGCGGCACCCGGCTCTCGCCGCAGGTCTGGTCGAGCGCCACGACGCCCGGGGTCTCGACCACCGGGCCGAACAGGATCGAGCGCGCCTTGAAGGTCAGGTCGCTGCCCGAGGCGACGTAGAAGCCGGGCCGCGCCCACGTGGCCTTGTGCGGCGCCTCGGCCTCCTCGATTGTGAGCACCGGGCTGCCATCGGCGGCGGTGCGGGTGTCGAGGTCGGTGAAGTCGAGGAGGTTGAGGTCCTCGTCATACCACCAGACGCCGAGCTCCACTGTGCCGTCGGTGAAGGCGGTCACCTGTGAGTCGGCGTAGAAGCCGTAGGTGCGCCCCGGCTTGACCTCGTGGAAGTCGATCGACTGAAAGCGCGCGTCGGCCGCCAGCGCCACGGCGGCGATCTGCGCGTAGTAGCTGCCCGGCCAGCTCCAGGTCGCACCGGAGGGGCTCTCCCAGGTCCAGTGCTCGGTCGGAAGCGCCGTCTCGCAGGCCCACCAGCCGCTGGGGCCGGCCTGCGGGCAGAAGGGCGGGTTGATGGCACAGGAGGGATGCAGCACACCGAGGGTGGCGTACTCAAGGTAGCCGACACAGTCACCGGTCGGGGTGTCGTGGGCGACGTCGAGCTGCGTTCGCACGGCTCCGGCCGGAGCCCGCAGTAGCCAGGTGCGGCGCGCACGCCCTGTGCTGGTGGCGGAGAGCAGCGTCTTGGCATCGCCGACCTGCGAGTCGCCGGAGTCGAGCCAGGAGAGCTGCGCATCAAAGCTGGTGGCGGCGTCCTGCTCGAAGTCGAGGATGAGGTCGACGATGTAGACTTCGCCCTCATCGACGTCGCCGTAGAGGGAGAGCGTGCCACTCGTTCCGTTGACCGCGTCGATGCGCCACCGGCTGGCGTCGGCGAAGACGAGGTCCTCGTCGTCGCGAACGACGTCGTCAGAGGTCGGCCACTCGTCACCGATGGGGGAGGCGAGGAAGAAGCGGTTGGCGGGCTTGGCGCGGATGGCACAGGGTGACTCGACGATGATGCGCCCGTCCTGGGTGTTCTCCCACATCGAGTCATCGACCGGCTTGGCGGTGCCGGCGCCGAGCAGTCTCAACGCCACGGGATGCGATGAGTTCCTGGACTGCACGACGAGGTCACACGGGGCGGCGAGCCGCTCGTTCATCAGTGACACGAGGGCGTTCTTGGAGTCCTTGGCGAGGTCCGAGACCGACACGGTGAACGCCACGCGCCGTCCATCTCCATCCTCGCCCCAGAACTCCGGCTTGGGGTCGCGGAGGATGGTGAGGTCGATATCGGCGAGCCGAGCGGCGAAGTCTCCCATCAGTGCGCCCGTCCCATGTCGTGAGCCCAGCGGCCGTGCTCCCTCTCACCGAAGCCGAGGTCGACGATCTCGGCAGCATGCGCCTGCACGAAGCGCTTCCACGACTCGGGCGGCGCGCCGATGAGTGGACCGTTGAAGTTGATCTGCACCTGCGGAGCCATGCCGGCGGTGGCCGACGACCACGCGGGCGAGGCGACCGCGTAGCTGGCGTAGGGCGAGCGCCCGACGATGCTGCCGCCGGCCATCGTCAGGCCGGCCTCCCTCATCAGGTAGGCCATGCGGTTGGGTTTGGTGAGGGGCAGGATCAGCTCCGGTCCGGCCTCACCGACCAGGGCGATGGTCGGACGCGTGATGTAGTCGCCCTCGGCCTTGCGAGGACCACGGAAGGTCTTCTGCGTGCTCCCCCCGCCCGTCTGCACCACGTTGATTGTCTGCGTGATCGTCCCGCCGAAGAGCGCCTGCAGTGTGTTCTTGATGATCCGCGCGGGGCCGGAGGCGTTGTCCTTCACCCCGAGGAGCTGGTTGACCGCCGTCCTGAACATCGCATTGATGAGCTTCTTGGCGATCTTGGCCTTGCCGGAGGCGTTGTCCTTGGCAGAGAGGGTGGCCATCCACTGCTTGATGGTCAGCTCGCGCAGTTCCTTCTCTGCCTTCTCCTTCTCCGCCTCGAGTGCCTTGATCTCGGCCTGCAGCTCGACGTTCCAGGGCTCCTTCTCGAACTGCTTCTTCTTCTCGGCGATGATCTCGCCGAGGTCCTTGACGTCACGCTTGGCCGCATCGACCCGGGCCTTGAGGAGGATGGGCCGGTTCTCCTTCTGGATCCGCCGCAGTTCCGCCTCGAGCTCCTTGATCTTCTCGTTCCAGCGATGCTTCTTGAGTTCCAGCTCGACCGACCATGGTTTGTCGGCGACGCTCTTGAGCTTGTCCCGGTACCGGTCGATCTCGCTCTGGCGATCCTTGATCTGCGCCTTGGCCATCGCTAGCCGGAAACGCTCACCGACCTGCTCGTAGGCGTCACGGGCCTCGTTGACGACCTTCACCTGGTCGCGCCATGCCTGCCTCGCCTCGCGCATCTTCGAGGGGTCGCCGATGGCGGTCATGCCGGAGTAGCGGTTCATCTTGTCGGCCAGGCCGCGCTGCCGGTCGTAGTGGCGCTTGGCGTCGAGGTACTCCTGATGGAGGTCTGCGCGCCGCTCCTTGGCGGCCTCCAGGCGCTGCGCCATGCGCGCTTCGGCCGTCGTGATGTCCTCGCGGACGAGCTGCTCGTTGACGCGCTTGGCGACCGGCAGGACTGAGTTGAGTTCCTCCGCGACGACATCGAAGAGGCCCGCTACCTCGACCTTCGGCTTCCAGACGAGCTCGCCGTTCTCGACCACGTAGTGGCCGCCCATGGTCTTGTTTGACCACTTCCTGAGGCTCTCGGCGTTGATGCCGGTCAGCCCCTCCATGATGGTGTCGGGGTCGCCGCCCTTGTCCTTGGTCGTGTAGGCGGCATCGGCGACCTTCTTGAGGGCGAAGTAGAGGCCGCCGGCGCCGGCCAGCGCCAGCGCTGCGATACCGCTGAACTTGGCGAGCCGACCGAGCATGCCGACGAAGCGCAGACTCTTGGGCGTGGCGACCGCGGCTGCTGTGCCGGCGGCAGCCACGCTGGCCGCGGTGCGGCTGGCTGCCTGCGCAGTGCCCGCACCTGCAGCGGCACCGCTGGCCAGGCTGCCCATCCTGGTCATCTCGCCCATGACACGAGCGAGACGGATGGACTGAAGCGTCCGCAGGCCGGCGAAAACCGTCGAGAGGCCAGTGGAGAGAGGACCTGCGACCGCGAGGAAGAGCCCGAAGCCGAGGGCTGCCTTCTTCACGACGTCGGGCAGGCTCCCGAACCCGTCGATGAGGCCGGTGACCATGCCCAGCAGCTCGCTCGCCACCGGCAGCACCTTGGCGCCGGCGTCCTTGAGCTGGACTAGGAACTGCGCCCAGCCGCGCTCGAGCTTGCCGACGTCGGTCTGCGACCACTTGCCGAACGCCTCGTCGAGTTCGCCGGTGGCGTTCTTGACTTGGCTGAAGGTCGAGGCCAGCGTCTTGCCGTCGCCGGTCAGCAGGCCCCACAGGGCGCGTAGCGAGCGGATGTTGGGGACGATCTGCTTGAGCGCCTTCTGGTTGCCGCCGGTGAGCCGCTCGATCTCCTGCATGGCCTCGATCGGCCCCTTGTCGCGCATGATCTGCTGCAGCTTCTCGTAGGAGCTGCCGTGGGCGGCGAGGTACTTCTCCCCGGCTTCGCTGCCCTTCATCAACCCGAGCATGAAGTTGTTGAGGGCGGTGACAGCCCGCGGGGTGGAGATCGACTTCATGGTCATGTTGGCGATCGAGGCGGCGACCTGGTCGAACTCGACACCCATCTTGGCGGCCGTGGGCAGCACCATGCCGATCGCCTGGGCGAACTCGGCCGGCTCCGCCTTGCCGAGCCGGATGGCGGCCAGCATCTGGTCCATGGCCGTCGTGGCGCTGATGGCCGCCGGCCCGTAGGCCTGCAGGACGCCGGTCAGGGCGTCGGCCACCACGTTGGCCTCGCCCATGCCGATGGCGGCGCCCTTGGCCGAGAGCTCGACCAGCTGGAGCGCCTTGCTCCCCTCGAAGCCGACACTGGTGACGAAGTAGAGGGCGTCGGCCAGCTCGGCCGGTCCGCGGCCGACGGCGGCCGCCATCTCCGAGAGCTGCTCGTTGTACAGCGCCATCTGGGCCGCGTTCTGGCGGTTGATGCCGGCGACCTTCTGCATGTTCTTCTGGTACTTGTAGGCGTAGACGCCAGAGAGCGCCGAGGCGGCGGCCATGGGGATGGTCACGTAGGTGGTCATCGAGGAGCCGACGAGGCGCAGGGAGGACTGCATGCGGCCGTAGCCGGCCATCCTCGTGCGCATGGTGGCAGCCTCGGCGGCCAGCGCCTGCTGTGCCCGCTTGGCGTTGAGGCCCTCGAGGGCGGCGCGCTGCTTGGCGATGCGGTTCTCCAGGGCCAGGGCGCGCGAGAGCTGGGTGTAGCGGGCGTTGCCCGATCGCACCGAGGCGGCGTTGGCGGCGGCTGTCTCGGCGCCCAGCCTCTTGATGTCGGCCCGGGCCTTGGCGATGCCGCCGGTGGTCGCGTTGATGGCGCGGACGATGATGTCGAGGTTGGCTACCTCACCCATCGGCGATCACCGGCTCGCGACCGTGCGTCCTGCGGAAGTCGTTGAGCTTGACGAGCCGCATCATCTCGGTGTCCGGGAGCTCGCCGCCGCGCTTGGTGCGCTCCGGGTCGTTCCAGATGCGGTACGCCTCTGCGTAGGCACGCATGGCCATGACGTCCAGGCAGTGGCCTGCGGGCTGGTTCGCGGCGTCGATCAGAGACGTCGCGAGACCCTCCTCGCAGACCCTCGCCCAGAGCCATTCGCGCGGGGTGTCTGCGCCCTCGACTCCCGCCAGAGCCGCATCGAAGGCGCTCAGCCTTTTTCCAGGTCCTCCTGGCTGCGCAGGCCGACGATCTCGGTGGCCGCCCAGCGGGCCGTGTCCTCGTCGAGCAGACGGATGTTCGCCTCGTCGAGCGGCCGGTCGTAGCTCCACTCGACGATCCCAAGCCGCAGCACGGTGAGCTGGTCGAGTCCCTTGAGCGGGTCTTGGTCGGCCTCCTCGATGGCCGCCTCGACCTCGTCGGCCTCGGAGTCGTCCTCGTCGGCTTGCTCTGCCTCGTCTGGCTCGTTCCGCTTCGCCGCTGCGCGCGCCTTCTCGAAGACCCGCTCGATCGTCTCTTCCACCTCGCTGATCTCGCCGACCGAGCGCATGAGAGCGATGTAGCCCTTGATCTGCGCGGTCTCGATCTCAAGGAAGGAGAGAGGCCGCAGCTTCATCCACTGACCGGGCTCGCCGGGCACCTCGAGCTGCTTGGTGAGTGCGTCAACGAACGCCATCGGTCAGTTCTCCGTGATCGTGCCGGTGGGGTGCAGGGTGACGCTGGCGGTCGTGACCTTGCCCTTGACGGGCTTGCGCGGGTAGGCGCCGATGATCGTCTCGACCGACGTGTACTTGGTGCCGCCGTAGGTGGCCTTGAACGTCCTGGTGCCACCCGCCGTGCCGCGACAGCCCGGGTCGTTGAAGAGGTCGTCCATCGTCTCCGTGTAGACGAACTCCAGTTCGACGTCGTCCATGGTGAGCAGACCGGCATAGAGCCGCGCGGTGTACTCGACGCCGTTTGGGGTCACGTCGTCGACCTCGGGCTTGACGTTGACGCCGTTGATCGACAGGACCTCGATCGTCTGCGGGGTGCCGGTGTCGTCGTCGAACTCGAACGACGCATCGGCGAACGTGTAGGGACCGGCCATTGTTCATGCCTCCGTGGGTCTCATGGAGACCGTCCGGGTCTCTTGCCGGGGACCGGAGCGGTCTGCCGTTGGTCGTTCCAGATCAGAACCTGGCGAGGCCTCCCATCAGGGTCAGGGACGGTGCCGCGCCGGCGCCCGTCAGGGTGATGTGCAGCCGCGAGTAGCGCCGGATCTGACCGGTGACGGGAATCCGGTAGGCGACCGGGACCGTCGCCGCCGTGATGGCCTGCGAGGACGCGCCGGCGACCGCCGCGTAGGCGACGTCGTCGGCCGAGTCCTGCAGCTCCACGAGCCAGTTCGTGTAGCCGCCGAGCGTGACGGCCGGGACCTGCAGGTAGAGAGCTCCGCCGCTCGCGTAGGTGGCCGTGCCGGCCGTGCCGGCGGCCGTCACTGCGGTCGGGATCGAGAAGTGCGTGCTGTCGATGTACGTGACTTCCCATGTGCCGTCGATTGACGGCGTGCAGTTGCTGCCGGAGATCTCGACCAGGTCGCCGCTCACGAAGCCATGGGCGGCGGCCGTGGTGATGACCGTCGGCTCGGCGTCGGTGTTGGCGGTGATGGTGGCGGTCAGGGGCGCCGCACCGGAGTCGACCCCGGTCGTGTCGACGGCCCCGGTGAGGGTGGCGAGGATCTGGAGGATCGCGCCGTCCTCGTGACCGTAGGAGCTCGACTGGACCATCGAGATGTTGCCGCGGTGGATGTCGCCCTTCTTGGGCTTGCGGCCGCGACCGTTGACGACCATGCCGGCGTAGCCGATGAAGCTCTTGGCGATCGTGTTGCCCTCTATGCCGGTGCAGACGATCACCGACGGCCAACCGTCGGCGATGACACGTTCGATGAAGGCGTTCTCGGCGAGCGGCGCGTCGTCATAGGTGACATCGAAGGACAGCTCGCTGTCGATCTCGCCGGCGAACCGCTTGACCGTGTAGGCGTCGGTGTCCGAGTCGCCCTTGCCGAGCGGCGTGTCGTCGACGATCTTGGGGTCGTCCTTGAACGTGACGGCGCCCGTCATGTTGGGACGCAGGTTGTAGCCCCCAGCGAGCATGAAGGCGAAGTCCTTGTGGTTGTAGCTCACCAGGCACCTCCTTTCTCCTCACAGACGGAGCACATCCACTTGGGAGCCCCGTTGCCGGTGTAGTCGGTGATCTTCTCTGCGGGTGCTCCGCACTTCGGACACTTCGTCGGGATCCCGGACGCAGGCTCCTGCAGCGTGATCGGCTGCGCCTCGGCGCCGATGCTGCGCAGGGCCGCATCGACGTTGGTGACCAGGGCGTTGGCCACCGTGCGGATGGCGAGCAGCTGGCCGGCGACGACCATGCGCTCGTCTGTCGAGAGCTCGTCAGACACAGCCGATCAACCTCACATCCTGGTGGCGCCACGGCAGGCCGGTCCGCGGGTCTGTCTCGGACCGGGGATCGCCGACGAACGCCACTTCGTAGCCACCCCAGAGGGTGAGCAGAGCCGAGTAGAGGACCGGCATCAGTGCGTCCAGGTCACCCTCGTCATTGGCCCACGCCGTCACCCGCCAGCGCTCCATCGTCGCGATGATGTCGCCGCCGCCGTTCTGGAACGGTGGTCCGCCGACCAGCTTGAGATGCACGAAGGGGATGGAGCTCTGGATGTCGTCAGGCAGCTTCGTGAAGACGCGGCCGCCGATGACGGCATCCAGAGGCACGTCGGCCTTGAGCGCCGCGACGATGTCGGTCAGGGTGCTCACAGCGCTCCAATCTGGCCCATGAGAGCCGCCCGGAAGAGCGGCGGGATGCCCAAGCGCGTCTCCTCGTAGGCGCGCTCAGCGTAGTGCGTGCCCTCCTGGTGGACGTGCATGGCGAAGTGCTCGCCGCCGCCGTAGTCGAACCAGTGCAGCATCGCCGCCCGCACCGGCCGGATGTCTCCGCCGCGCTCGCGCATCCACGAGTAGGGCAGGTCGGTGCGGACCGCGATGGCCATCGGCCCGGCACTCTCCGTGCGGATGTTGCCGACCAGGCCTCCATCGTGGAAGGGGGCGTTGGCGCGCTCCGCCGCGAGGGTCGGTGCGACGGCCGGCTCGAGCGCCTTCATGAACGTGGCCGGCTCCGAGAGCAGGGCCTGGATCGCCGCCAGCTTGGCGTCGACCGGCTCCCACAGGACTTTCACTTCGAGGATCACGTCGGCCTCGGTTCGACGAGCTCGACGAGGATCTCGGTGTAGGTGCCGCTCGCATCCACGACGCGCGAGTTGACGTTCCAGTAGTCACCACGCCAGAGGACCTCGTCGCTGGGCTCGATCTCCCAGTGGGCGCCGGGCGTCTGCAGCCGATACCAGGTCGAGACCCTCGTGAGGTCTGTGCGACGCTCCTCCTCGCGCTGGATGATCTTGCCGTTCTGAACGTTCGCGTAGGCGGCCGGCACATCGACGAGGCCGGTCCGCGGCGTCCGCGTCACGATCGGGGTGCCGTGGGCGTCGCTGCCGCCCACCGATGTCGCACAGACCGTGATGGTCTCGGTGAAGAAGGGGTCCTCCAGGGCTTCCATGAGAGCAGTGCCTCCGATGACCGGGTCGTTCATCTGACGATCACCAGACCCCGGTCACCAGCATCTGCTTGAGCAGGTACTCGCGCTGCTGGAAGAAGTCGTCGGCGAACTCGGCAGTGCCGAACGCCATGCCGGACTCGTTGCGCTCCTCCCATTCGGTGCGCAGCGCCTTTGCCTGGGCACGGAGCGCCGCGGCCACCGCCGGGCCGTCGGTCTCCGTGCCCATCAGGTCGAGCTTCTTGAGCACCAGGGCGTTGCTGGCCGCCATCGTGTCGAGTCCCATGGCGGCGGCCAGCAGGACTTCGTTGTCGGTCAGCTCAAGGAACGCCTCCACCTCGTCGTCGGAGAAGACGGCCGAGTCGGTGTCGGCCATCAGGAGACGGACCTGCTGTGCCGTGGTGAGGCTCATGTGCGCTTGGCTCTCGTGCTCGTCGGCTTGCGCGGCGAGCGTCGCTTGCGGGTCGTGGTCTTCTTGCGCGGCTTCGCCTTGGGCGCTGGAGTCTTCTGGGGCTCGGGGGCCGGCTCAGCGGGAGCCGGAGCCTCTTCGGCCTCGTCGGGCGTCTCGGGCTCCGCCACCGGTGCGGCAGGAGCATCGGGCCGGCTCGTCTCGACGGCGTGCTCGACCTTCTCGCTGCCGGCCTCCACCTCCATAGGGCCGGCCGAAGCCGGCGCCGACCCGGATGGGCTGGTCGGCGCCGGCTGCTCGGAAGCGGCCTCTTGCCCTTCGTCTGCAGGCTGCTCGGTGGGGGGGACGAGCACCGCGGTCAACGCCTGCAGCTCGTCGAAGATGGCCGCGAGGTAGATGTCCGTCACGATGACGGGCTCGGGCAACTCGCGCCCGAAGCGGCCTATGCGGTGCGCGCGGCTCACGGAGCGACCTGTGCGTAGCAGTACCGCGGGTCGCCGCGCCACGCGCCGTGCACGCAGCGCACCCGGTAGGCGATCTCGTCGTGCTCGAAGTCGCCCTCCATGGCACCGATCGAACCGCCGGAGAGGCTCACCTTGTTCGGGGCCTTCATGCAGACCTCGGGAGCCTCGTTCCCGCGCAGGTAGTCGAACCCCGCCGCGACTCCCTGGCTGGTCTCGGCGAAGACGTACCAGGTCGTGTCGCCGGTGCCGGAGACGTCGATGACCTCGAGCAGGTCGTTGACGTGCAGCTGGATGCCGAGCTGCGGCAGGATGTTGGTCGTGGGCAGCGGCAGGTAGACCGGGGTGCTGGCGTTGGCCCCACCGACCGTGTCGACCTGCTGCATCTGGGCGCTCGTCAGGATCTGACGGGCGGTGAACTCCAGCGCCTTGGGCACGACCAGGTGGACGCCGGTCACGGCGATGAGCTCGCCGTTGACGTCGGTCTGCTTCGCCATCAGCTGCAGGGTCGTCTGCAGGTTGGTGATGGTCAGAGGCAGCACACCGACGTTGGTGACGTTGCCGCCGTCGACATCGGCGATCGGCGCGCCGAACAGGCTCGCGTGCGGGCCGGTGGCGGCACAGAACGCCTTGGTGGCGTTGAGCGCCTCGGTGCGCTGCACGGCGGTGCCGAAGCGCTCCGCGATGTCGTCGAAGGCGCCCATCGAGTCGTTGATGACCGACTCCCAGGAGATGCCGAACTTGCGGCCCCACTTGTAGACCCGACGGTCGTACTTGCCGGTGACCGACGGCTCTTCGGGGTAGGCGCCCTTCTCAGGCACCTGGTCGAGGACGTCGTCCTGGCCGACGACCTTGTGCTTCTCGTGGGTGTTGAAGTTCGGCAGCCGGCCGAGCTTCAGGTACGACCGCCAGTCAGGGATGACGGCCTTGTAGTTGGCGAGCAGCTCCCGGTCGATGAGCACGCCGAACAGAGTCGGGAAGTCGGACGTGCCGACGGCCTCGCCGAAGGCCATCCGCCCGGAGATCGCCTCCTCGAGCAGATAGGCGTGCTTGCGGGCGCCGAAGCCCTTCTCGTTGCGGATCAGCGACATGGCCTCGGCCAGCGCTGCCTCACTGATCCTCATGGAGCGGGCAGCGTGGAAGCCGCGCTCTTCTCCCTCCTGTACCTGTGTGAGAAACTCGTTCATGTTCGGTCCTCCGTGGGTCGGACGGGGGCGGGGTGTCTCTTGCCGGGGAACCCCGCCCCGCTGTTCGTCAGGTTCAGGTCTTGTCGAGCCAGATCACCATGAGCTGGTCGGAGCTCGTGTCGGTGCCGGCGGCGTTGTTGATGGTGTCGGCACCGGTGACCGAGAACTCGGACGTCAGGTCGGCCAGCGTGGCGATGGCGGCCGCCGTGCTGAAGTGCCCGACGAAGACGATCTCGTCGCCGGAAGCGATGCCGGTGACGGTGTGGTCGCCGGCGGCGCCGCCGTTGACGAGGTCGACGTGGAGGATGCTCGCCGCCAGCTTGGCGCCGTTGACGAACCCGTCGGCGAACAGCGCCCGGGTCGCGGCGTCGGCCACGAAGGCGCCGTTCTTGACGGCCAGCAGGAGCTGGGCGTTGTCGAACGAGTCGGCGTCGAACTTGGCCAGCACCTGGGCGGCGTTGAAGTAGTCGTCGGCCATCTTGGCCCGCCCGCTCGCGTCGGCGGAGAGGACCCCGTCGGCCAGAGCGGCCGTGTTGACGAGGCCGGCACCGATCGCCGGAGCCGGGACGTGCAGCACCTTGATGGACGTCGTGGCGGCCGCGCCGACGGCCTCGAGGGCGATGCCGTACGGCGTGCCGGTCGTGTCGTTCTCGAGTCGGTCGGCTCCGTCGTCGTAGTAGACGGTGTCGCCGACGGAGATCCCGGCCACCACGTCGGTCACCGGATGGGTGGCGACGTACCAGCCGAAGTCGACCATCGTGTAGGTCGCGGCCGGCACCCCTCCGTCGCCCTCGTCGAGCAGGGCGATGCCCGTCAGGCTACCGAAGCGGACAGGGTCGCCGGAGTCGGGGGCGGCCGGGTCGGTGACGATCACCGGAAGGGGCATCGGGTTGATGCGATGGACGATGTTCGTTGCCATGTTCTCTGTCCTCCGTGAGTCGAATGGGGGCGTCTGCTTGCCGGGGAGCCCCTCTCGTTATCTGCTGACGGCCAGCTCCGCTCGCCGCTCGGCCTCCTCCGGGGAGAGCCCCTGCTCGAGGAAGCGACCCTTGAACTGCGCCTTGAGGGCGCTCTTGCCGCTCTCATCGACGGGTCCGGTGGCGGTGCCCATGTCGGACACGCCTGTGCCCGAGACGGCCGCGATCTCGGCGCGGGCCTCCTCGACGGCGGTCTGGATGTTGCTCGAAAGCGCCGCCTCGTCGAGCTTGCCCTCCGCGATCGGCAGGTCCGCCTTGAGCGACTCGCCGATACGCTTCACCGTGAGCTCGGGGAGCTTCGCCTCGGCGAGCGCCGTCTCGATGACGGTGCGACCGTCGGTCAGCACCTTGTCGGCCTGCATGGATGCCACCTGCTCGGTGAGCGTCCGGTTGGCCTCGGTGAGCTCCGCGATCTTCGTGTCGCGCTCGGCCCTCTCCGCCTCCAGAGCGGTGATGCGGCCCTGCGCTTCCTGCAGCTCCTGGGTTGCGTCTGCCATCTCGTGCGCCTCCTTCTGCGGTTGCGCGTTCGTTTTCGCGCCGCCTCGGGCGCTCTCGAACAGGGACTGGTACTTGCCGCCGGCTCCGGCGACGGTGACGAAGTCGACCGAGTTGAAGCCGTCCTGGGGCGCCAGCTCGGTCACGACGGTGCCCTTGCGACCCTCGGCTTCGGCGGTGGCACCCTTGCCGCCGGCGTGTATCGAGAGGCCGATGTACGGACCCATGGCCTTGATCGACTCGGCGTGTGAAGGGAAGGCCTTGGCCCGCGAGTAGACCCCGGGGCCGTCGAAGCCGTCTTCCTGCCAACTGGCCGACTGCACGAGGGCGCCGGCGGTCGCGTTGAGGTCGCCCTCGGGACGCTCCCGGGCCTCTTTGGCGGTCGGGTGGTTCCAGTGCATCAGCGTGCCGGCGGGGAAGGCGCTAGCCGCGTCGCGAGCGAGCATCTCCTTGCCGTAGTAGCGCTTGTTGAGGCTCCACCCGGCCTTGATGATCTTCACCGGGAAGGTGCCGTCGGCCGCGGTGCTGCCCTCGGTGAGGGCGATGGTGTCGCCGATGATGTCCAGTGGGGTGGCGGACTCACGGATGGTGAGCGACTCACCGACCTTCACCGGCTCGTAGGAGACGATCCGCTTGACCTCGTCCATCTCGCCGATCTTCACTTCGTCGTCGACGATTGACCAAGCGCAGCGGAAGTAGCGGTCGGGGTCGTGGGGCAGGTCGATCTCGGGGGAGCCGGCCCTCGGGCGAGGCATCTCGACGCGGTAGATGGCCTCGTCGTCGTAGATAGCCTCGAGGTAGACCCAGGCCGCACCGTGTGCCTGCTTGAGCGAGACGCGCAGGGCGTCCTGGCGCTCACGGTAGCTGAGGGCCTCACTCAGCAGCAGTCCGGCCGGCTTCTCGATCCCGTGCAGCAGTTCGTCAAGGTCCATAGTCGCTCCTCACGCGGCCAGTCCGTCAGCGAAGATAGGGGTCTGTCCGAGCACCAGCAGCGGCAGGGCGATGCGCGCGGTGTCGGGGTAGATGTCCACATAGCAGCGGCAGTGCGGGTGTGCAGGGACGCCCATGGCGCCGGACGGGAACGGGTCGCGCACCCGCACGATGACACCGTCGTTCATGGTGCACTCGGAGCATGGGCAGCCGTCGGTGTGGTGCCAGCGCTTGAGCATCGGCACGCCGGCGCTCTCGAAGGCGCCGGCGCTGGCCAGCTCGCCGTAGCCGTAGCCGAAGAGAGCCTCGGTCGGCCCGATGACGCCGGCGCGGGAGACGCCCATGGCGCTGATCGCCACGGCGGCGGCCGTCGCCAGCCCAGCGGCACTACGGTCGTCGGCATCCCGCAACGGCACTCGCAGGCGGTCGACGGTCGTGGCGTTGAGACCCTGGAGAGTCTGCTCTGCGTGCCCTGAGATCCACGCCGCGGCGCCGATGTCGAGGAGGTCGACGATGACGCCCCAGCGCCGCTCGACGGCACGCAGGGCGGCCAGCACGGCGGGCTCATAGCCCTTCGCCAGAGCGATGGCGTCGGCCCGCTCGCGTCTGGCCAACGCGGCGGCGACGGCCACCAGGATGGTGTCGAGGTCCTCGGAGCCGTCAGCGTCATAGACGGCCCGGACGATGTCCCACGCCTGGGCGGCGAAGAGGACCTCGGCCGCGCCTTGCAGCGCTCTCGAAGGCTCGGACAGCGAGCGCTCGCGCATCAGCAGCAGAGTGGTGACCATCGCCGAGTCGGCGGCCTCGAGGAGACGGGCGTCCATCACCGACCGCCCGCCGCAGCCTCGATCGCTGCCCGAAGGCGGGCGATCTCCCGCTCGAGGGCCGCAGCCTCCTCCTGGCCCTGTGTGGCCGAGCCCCGCGGGGCCGTGCCGTACGGCTTGGCGTCGCCGCCGGTCTGGTTGTTGCCGACGGCCTTCTGGCGCGGCACGTAGGGCGGCAGAGGCTTGAGCCCCTCGGGCTCGCTGCCATCGGCCGGGTAGAACTTCTCGATGATCTCCTCGACGTTGTCGACCCGCAGCCAGGTGAGGCCCAGCCGCAGCAGGGTCGGGCCGTCGTCGAGCAGCTGCACCGGCCAGTTGCCGAGGGTCACGAGCCGCACGAGCGCCGAGATCTGCTGGGCGACGTCGCGCTGCAGGATCGGCGGGAAGTCGACGTTGACCATGCGGCCGAGACGACCCCGGGCCACATCGGTCCCGAGGTCCATCTCGCCGGTCGCGGGATCGTAGCCGCGGAAGACGATGCCGTCGCGCTTGGGGATCTTGGCGGCTGCCTCTACCGCGATGGTGACGATGTCGGCCAACGTCTCGCGCCACATCGTCTGACAGTCGAGGAACTTCAGTTCCGTCGGGCGGTCGAGCGTCTCCGCCGTCGCCTGGTTGCCGGCCGAGACGTCGCCGCCGAAGGTCTCGGGCAGACCCTGGCCGATCAGCGACATGCGCAGCAGAGGCCGGAAGCCGGTGGGGTCGACGTAGGCGTTCGAGACATCGACCGCCTCGAGCTCGGTGTTCTTGCCGGCCACGAACGCCGAGCCGCTCGTCGGGGCGGGGTTGGTGTCGTACCCGAAGCTCGAGAGCATCGTGTTGAGCTTCTCGACCGCGGCATCGACGGCCGCCTGCCCGCCGCCGCCCTTGAGCTGCCAGGCCCACTTCGAGAGAGACTTGACCGTCTTCTTGAAGTCCTCGAGCGTCTCCTTGTAGGCGCGCGCCCAGTCGAGCGAGACGTAGGTCTCCGGGATCCCGAACGCCATGCCGTCGAGGCACTGGGCCTTGAGGTGGTAGATCGGCGTCTCCCAGTTGACGCGAGCGCCTTCCTTGAGCGGCGCTGTGGGACGATCCTCGCCCTTCATCTCCAGCTCGCGCAGGTAGGCCCAGTCGGGGTAGTACTCGGTCTGCTCCGTCCCGACGCCGCCCGCGCGGTCGACCTCACGCCACCTGCGCTCGTAGAAGAAGACCTGGGTTGCGTCCTTCGGGTTGGTGGCGATGTCGCGTATCTGGTCGACGTTGATGGTCCGCACCACGACGCGCCCGGTCGTGTCGTTGACGAAGAAGCGGAAGAACACGTTGCCGTCGACCGCCCTGGTGCGCTCGAGGGCTTTGCGTGCCCGGTAGGAGCCGACGGAGTCCTTGTTGGCCGCATCGGCGAGGAACGCCTGGACGACCTTGTCGATCGTGGAGTCGGGCGCCTTGATTGAGACGCCCTGCGCCCAGACGTAGAGGTTCTGCACCTCGACCCCCTGCTTGATGAGGGGGTTCTTGATCCAGAACAGCCGCGAGAGGCGGATCAGCTTGTCGAGGCCCTCCCGCGAGAACTCCATGTCCTCGAGGCGGTGTGAGAGGAGCAGCCAGCCGACGTCCTCAAGCTGGAGCTCGAGCTCGGCGATCGACTCCTGCATCTCCTCGCGCTCGTAGAGCACGTCGCGGAAGGCGTCGCCGATCTGCGCGATGTCTTCGCGCAGCTCCGTTAGTTCATCGGTCGGAACGGCCCTGGTGCCGCGCCCGAACAGGTCCATGATTCCCATGGGCGCAGGTTGAACGACGAAACGGAAGTAGGGAGCGCATCTTCTTGAGGGCGGCTCTGGCCGGCGTGTCAGGCAGAGGAACGAGTCTGGGGGGAGCAGTGCGCGATGCGCCGCCGCGCGATCTCGACGTACTCTTCCTCCCGCTCCATGCCGACGAAGTCGAAGCCCTCGAGTGCCGCAGCACAGCCGGTCGAACCGCTGCCCATGAACGGGTCGAGCACGACGGCCCCCGGCTGCGTGACGAGCCGCACGAGCCAACGCATGAGGGCGAGAGGCTTGACGGTGGGATGGTGGTTTCGGGCGGCCTTGTGTGTTCCCTCGGCTTGGAAGCTGCCGGGGTTCTGGTGTCCCGAGGACCAGTGCATGGCGCGCTCCGGGAGCCCATCATCCTGCCGGAACAGTGACCACTCACCGTCCAGCCCGGCGTTCCGTTCCTTGCGGCCGGCCTTGGCGCAGTAGAAGAAGCGGGAGGGGCCGCCGGAGTCGACACCACGATGGGCGACGCACTCGCGCTCGCCTGCGAAGTCGCCATATGCCGTTCTGAACTTGTCGCTGCCACGGCGGGTCGGATTGGCTCCGCTGGTAAGCGTCCCGACCTCCTCATCCAGCATCGCCGCCGCCTCTTCGTCAAGGATGACGTTGGCGGGCCAGCGACCATCATGCGGAGCTGTGGTCGTAGCGCCGTCCTTGTACGGTCGATCCCAGCCCTCGCTACTCTCGCGCTTGTGCGCTGCCCATCCGCCGCCGCCGGGCACGGTTTCGGCTGACTCCACTCTGCACCCCTCCACATTCACCGCTCCGGTCCCGTACCGCTCCACGTTCGCGGCCACGGTGCCGGAGAGGGGCTTGCGGGCGACGATGATGGGCTCCCATGCGGGCTTGAGGGCGGTTCCCCAGCCTTGCCACGGAGTGGCTTCTGGTGGGTAGTCATCGCCGGTCTTCCAGTCGGGGTCGTGGGCTTTCGCGATGGCCGTCTGGACATTGAACGACTTCGGGAACCCGGACCCATAGAGCCAACAGAGGCAGTCCCGAATCTCGAACCCCGCATCCTCCACAGCGCAGGTCAGGCGATGGAAGGTGCGCGTGCCGCCAAAGGCGAGCAGGTGCGCGCCGGGCTTGAGGACGCGACCTACTTCGCGCCAGAACGGCTCGCCGGGAAGGCCGTGGTCCCACTCCTTGCCCATGAAGGTGAGCCCATACGGCGGGTCGGTCACGCAGGCGTCGATCGAGTCGGGGGCGAGGTCGGCGAGAGCTTCGAGGCAGTTCCCGTGAATCAGCCTGTGCATGGCGCGAGGCTACGGCCGGCGAGTGTCAGCGGATGGCCTTCAGAACGGCGAGATCTGCTCGAAGTCCTCGAGGACGAGGAGCACGTTGCCCGAGGACCCGTGCTCGGCTTGCCAGGCGGCCAGGGCCAGCGAGATCACGCAGTCGTCGTGGTAGCCCTCCGGCGCCGAGTAGCGCACCAGGCGCGTCTTGGTGAGCTCGTACTGGAAGGCGTTCATCTCATCGACCAGCACCTGTGTCTCCTCGCAGCCCTCCGGGTCGGGGAAGTGGATGCCCTGGTGCTCGATCGTGACGGCCAGGCTCTCGATCAACTGCTGCTTGGAGGCGTTGGTGAAGATGAACTCCTCGACCGGCACCCCGCGGCCGCGCACCTGCTCGACGATCGGGTCGCCGACCCCGGTGGTGTCCATCAGGACCGTCGCTCCGTAGCGCCGTGCGAGGTCGACCAGCTTGGCGATCTGCACCTCCCAGGAGATCTGGTTGAAGCGCACGATGGCGACCACCTGCATGCGCGTGGTGTCGATCACCGTCAGCACCGTGAAGTCCTGCTTGCGTGCGAGGTCGGCGCCCATCACGTAGCGACCTGCAGGAGAGGGCGCCTCAAGGAAGCCCCCGTAGCAGCGTCGCAGGTTCTTGAACACGCCGGCGGCATCGTCGAGGAAGGCTGCCTCGTACTCCTGCGAGAAGGTGTCGGCCGGCAGTATGCGCCGCACCTCCGCGATCTCTGACTCGGCGATGTACGGCGAGCTGGCGGTGGGGAAGTGGAAGCTCTCGTAGTCCGCCTCCCGGGAGTCGTTGCCCCGCAGCCACAGGTCGTAGAACCACGAGCCGCCCTTGCCCCGCGGGGTGCCGATGGCCAGCAGCCGGCCCATGGTGTCGGAGAGCATCGGCCGCAGCACCTGCTCGAAGGCGACCTTGGAGACGAAGGCGGCCTCGTCGATCACCATGAAGCCGACGCCTTCGCCGCGGAGGTTGTCGTACTTCTCGGCCGAGACGAACTCGGTCCGCCCGCCGCTCTTCCAGACGATCGAGAGCTCCTCGGAGGCCTTGGAGGACTCGATGGCGTCCTTGAACGCCCGCAGGGCGAGGTTGAACGGCTTGCGCGCCTGCCGGTAGGTGGGGGCGACCCACCAGGACGGATACTCGGTGTTCTCCCACGAGTAGCCGGCGGTCTCATTGACGGCCGCCAGCGACTTGCCCCACCGCCGCCCACAGGCCGCGGCCCGGAACCGCGCCGGGCAGGAGTGGAGCCGCAGCTGCCCCTCGTGCGGCTCGTAGAGCTCAAGGACGGCCTGCTGGACGGTCTCGCTCACTCGCCCTCATCCTCTGCGACCTCTTCGGCCTCAGCGTCGACGACGTCTTCCTCGTCCTCGTCGTCGTCCTCGCCTCCGGCCTCGACGGCCAGATGCCCGGCCGGACCGGCGTAGCGAGCGACGTGCTGGATGGGGCCGCCGTCGGCTCCGACGTGCTTGACCGTCTTGGGGGCGTCGACCCAGCCGCAGACGTTCTTGAGCGCGAAGATGTAGAGGGCCGGCGGACAGTCGGGCTTGTTCAGCCGCCGGAAGAGGCGCTCGATCACCCAGCGCTCACGGCGGACGTGGCCCCGCTCGTATGAGGCCAGCAGCTCCGGGTCCTCCTCGAAGCGCCGCCGCAGTGTGTCGTCGTCCATGCCGAGGATGGTCGCGATCTTCTCGCGGGAGGCATGGAACTCCCAGGCAAGCCGCTCGATCATGTCGCCGTCGACCTTGATGGTGTCGAGGGTCTTCTTCGGCCTGCCCGGGCCTCGTTTCTCGATGTCGGTCGTCTCGCTCATCGGGCCGTCATGGTGACGGAGGCGACGGTGCTTGGCCGCGCACCTTTTCTCGGGGAAACGGGACGGGGCCTATTCGAGAGTGAAGGACGTTGGTATCTGAGAGGGGGTATTAGGGGTGAAAAATGTCGGGGAGCACCATGGGGGGGCGCGCGCTGCGCGCTCGGCCGATGGGTCCCTCGTTGCCGAGGCAGTATGCCGGGTACTGTGAGCGCGCCCGGAAGAAGTAGTCTGTGAGCAGGGATAACGCTGCGCAGGTGTGCTCCCTGCTGCCGCTCGTGTGCTCCCTGTGTGCTCCCGAGCTCGACGGCGACGAGAAGAAGATCGGCCGATGTGAGCCTGAGGAGAGGAGTCGCTTCGAGGTTTGCCGGCCGCTGTCATGAGAGCTCAGGGAGCACAGCACACCACACGCCACACGCACCCTCGAGGTACCGACAGAGAAGAGAGCGGCCGCTGTCGTGTGTCGTGTCCGGCCGTGTGTCGTGTGCTTGACCGTTGCACGACGCATACACCGACGGAGACGGCAGGGAAGAGAGAGAAGAGTCTCCCTGCCCCTTGTCTCTCATAGATAGATAGTCTCCCTGCCGCCCCTCCCTGCCGCCCTCTCAGGATGGTACGACCGACCGACGGATTCAGGGTGCGCACCTTTGCCGAGCATCCCTCAGGTAATGGCTGAGGGTTCAGAGTGTTGACACGTGGCGACACGTGGTATCATAGCGGTGTCACGTGAGACACAGCGATACGGGAGGTCGCCATGTTCTCAGACCGCACCTATGCGGAAACCGAGCTCCAGCGTAATCAGGACCTGCTGGAGCGCCTGCGCGACAAGGACACGTCCGATATGGACGACGTCGGACGGCAGGCACTCGCCGATGCGATCGCCACGACCGAGCGGCGCGTCGCGGAGGAGTGCGACGCGCTGAAGGTCCTCGAGGCACGCGAGACACGCCAGGACGTGCAGACCTTCTCCGACGGCAGTCTCTCTGTCGTCCTCGAGACGGCCGGCCGGCGTATCGAGGTGTTCGCCGACGGCGTCACGGATCGACTGCTCGTGCACATCTTCAAGGGTGGACGGTACGTCGAGTACGTGATCCGGTCCGGTCTCGACTTCTACGACTGGCTAGTGCTGCGCGCCACCTACTGCGCCGATGCCTTCCCGCACGAGCGCGCGCGGCTCCACCTGGACGACGCGACGCAGCCGCAGCCGCAGCGCTCACGCGTCGAGCGGCTGTGCTCGAGCTGCGCGAATCGGTACGACTGCGACTCGCAGGATCCGGACACGTGCGGCCAGTATCCAGAACTCGCGGCGATGCTCATCGCCGCTGTGGGCGGCTACGACTGCTGACCACGACCACCACGGCCACCACGGATTACGGGAGGATTCGCCATGGCCACCACCACCGACACAGCTACCATGACCGTCGACGCGGCCGCGATGCTGGCCGCAGTCGAGAAAGCGCGGCTGAACGCGAGCAAGCGTGGAACCCTGCCCGTGCTCGCCGGCGTGAAGATCACGCGTGACGCGGTCGCGTGCACCGACCTTGAGACGACCGTCTCTGTCGCGATCCAGACCGGCGGAGACGAGGTCTGCGGCGTCGTGCCGGCGACCCTGCTGCGCGACTGCCTCAAGAAGCTGTCCGGCGAGGTGCTGCTCGCACAGCGGCCGGGCGAGGTCTGCTCGCGCTGTGACGGCACAGGCGAGCACATGGAATGGGTCATCGACACCGACGGGAACTCGGTGCAGAAGATGACCGACTGCAGCCGCTGCCATGGATCCGGCACCGACGAGACCGAGCGACGCTACACCCTGACCGACGGCCGGCGGACATACACCCTCAACGGCTGGCCGGCTTCCGACTTCCCGCAGACCATCGGCGACGACTTCTCAGGCGACGCGGAGACGTTCCCGCTCGAGACCTGGCGCGCGATGTGGCGCAAGGTCGGCCCGAGCGTGAGCAAGGACGATAACCGGCCGATCCTCACCGCTGTGCACGTCACGACCGACCGGGAACGCGGCCGCGTCCGCCTCGAGGCGACCGACAGCTATCGGCTCACGCGAGTCGAGCGCGCCTGCGTGCCACAGCATGAGAAGCTCGAGGCACTGATCCCGGCGGCCGCGTTCCGGCTGCTCGAGAAGCCGGCGATCCGCAAGTCTGGCGACGCCGTGACGCTCACGGTTGGCGAGCACGCCGCGACCATGCAGGTCGGCGAGGTGACGGTCGCAGCGCGGCTGATCGACGGGCAGTATCCGAACGTCGACCAGTTGATCCCGACCGACACCTACGATGCGCAGGGCAAGTCGGCGACGCTCGAGCGTGAGACTCTGCTCGAGGCGATCGAGGCGGTCGGCGTGCTGGCGCAGAAGAACGCACCGCACCGGATCACGTTCAACGGGAAGGTGATCGTCAGCGCGAAGACGCAGGCCGTCGGCGAGGCATCGGAGACGATCGACGACGCTGAGACCTCCGACTTCGCCGGCGAGGAACTGGCGTTCGGCGTCAACGGCGATTACCTCGCCGATCACCTCAAGGTCCTCGACTGCGACCTCGTGACGCTCGAGGTGCTGACGCCGCTCCGGCCGATGCGGATCCTCGACGACGACACGACGTACATCGTGATGCCGATCCGGCTGAGCGATTCCTGAGCGATCACGACCACGCAAGCGCGACGCGCGCGACCGGTCCGAACCCGGCAGCGCGTCGCGAGAAGATCACGACACGACGGGAGAGTGTCATGAGCGCATACATCGTGGAGAGGGCACACATCGACTTCCTGATTGACGCGGCCATGATGGCGCAGCCGCGGCAGAGCGGCAGCCCGGTCCGGTGGTATCACCCCGCGATCGACGACGAGGAGATGTCGACCATCCTCGACGAGCAGGGCTTCGAGGCGTACTGCGTCGCGGCGCAGGAGCGGACGCACGAGCTGCGCTATCACGACTGCACCGAGCAGGCCGACCGGGTCGGCCGGATGCTTTGGTGGGAGAATCTGCGCAGTGTCGCCTACCGCTACCCGGATGACTGCGACATCGGCGACGAGGACGCGGCCGGCTGGCCGGGGCCGGCGGGCTTCACGGTCTACGAGTGCGAGACGTACACGCACAGGAGCCGGCTGTTCCACCTGAACCCCGTCCACGTGCTGAGCGCGATCAAGGGCTACGAGTATCAGTCGTGCGAGCACCCCGACTGGAAGACGAGCGAGGCGCGCGCGTTCTGCGAGGAGCTCAGAGAGACCATGATCCGACTGTTGCCCGGCTACGATGAGGCGCCCTGGGAGATCACCGAGGCGTATTTCAGCACGGCAGCTTGAGCACGGAGCACGCGCGCAGGTCCGATCCCTGCGCGCTGCTACGACCGGAGAAAGGGAGGAGGAGCGTTGACGCGATACAGCGTCACGGCGTGGACGGACACGGGCGCAATCTACGGAGGGGGCTGGGTGTTCGCCGAGAGCGTGGACGCCGCGTTGAGTCTGTACCTGGACGACCAGCAGGAACGGCGGGCGGACGACTGCGATCGAATCGCCAGCATCGAAGCGAAAGGGACGTGATGGCAACACAGCAGATCCACTTCCGAGCCGGCGACCTGGAGCCGCTCCTGATCGAGCGGGCACGGAAGGACGAGACGCTCGCGAGCGTCGCACGGCGGGACCTCGGTCGGTATCACATGCTCATGATTGACGAGCTGGACCGCATGCCCGAGATGAGCAAGGCGGAGTGGGAGACCATCGTCGACGTCGTGAGCAGCACGACTTGGGCGGGCGACAGTTACCTGTTTCTGTGGGCGCGAGTCGACGACGAAGGCGAGCACGACCTCGCCGGCCGACTGCGGAAGCTCGCGCCCGGAACGCTGATGGCGCTCGTCGACGGCGCGGAGGTCGCCGCGATCAAGCGGGAGAAGGAGAAGAGGGCCGATGGGAGTCCTTGACTGGTTCCTAATCTGGTGCGCGGTCGCAGCTCTCGTGGTGCTGCTGGCGATTGCCTACGTACGCGGCTGGCTGCCACCACGACGGTAGATGTAGGCGCCGCTGTACTTCACCTGGGCGATCTCGTGGCCGCGCTTGCGCAGCACTCGCCGGATGCGGTCGCGGACGTAGCGGCGATGTGCCGGCGAGAGTCCGAGAGCATCGACGGGGTCGACGGCACGGCCCGGGTTGCGCTGGAAGAGGCGGAGGAGCAGGTGGTCGAAGCGCGGATCGTGCTGGGGAACGTAGTCCCGCAGCTCGAGACGACACGGAGAGCACACGGCGCCTGACTGGTCAGACGCGAGAGGGCGCCCGCAACGGGCACAGACACGGGAGGTCGATACGATGCCCTCACACATCGAGACGAGAGACACACCCGCCGGCAGGCGGTACAAGGCGGTCGTCACCATCGGCAGCGGGCGCGGAGCGCAGCGGATCACCCGGACCGAGAGGACACGAGAGGCGGCCGAACGCGCGATCGATCGCCTGGAGAAAGTGGCGAGCGGTGGGGCGCCCAAGCATGATCTCACTGTCGGCGAAGTGATGGGTCGTTGGCTTTCCCACCTCGAGCGGACCGGACAGGTCGCGCCGGCGACGCTGACCAGGTATCGGCAGGTGTGCGCGACGCTGGGCGAGGCCCGGATCTGGAAGCGGCGCCTCGCGACCCTGCGGCCGGACGAGATCGAGAGCGCGATCTCCGCCGGGCCGGGCGGGATCGAGACCAAGCGTCTCCGCTGGCGCGTGTTGCGCGCCGGCCTGCGCTGGGGCGCGCGCTGCTACAGGACGACGGACCCGACGCCGAACGTACGACCGCCACGATCCGAGCGGACGAAGCGGACCACGCTTGACGGCGCGGGCCTGGCAGCGCTCATCGAGTCGACGGCCGGGAATCCGATACTCGACCCGTTCGTCCTGTTGGCGGCCGTCACGGGGAAGCGTCGGAACGAGGTGCTCGGGCTCCGGGTCGAGGACCTCGATCTCGACACGCTTCGGCTGTCGATCACGAAATCGCTCGAGTGGATCGACGGGCGTCCCTGGCGGCTCAAGGACACGAAGACCGGCGCCGATGGGCATGCCATGGTCCCCGACTTCGCTCTCGAACGGCTCCAGCACCTCGTGCGCGACCGTTTCCACCGGCCCGATGCGTTCCTCTGCAGCCTCGACGGCGGCAGGTCGCCACTCTGCCCGAGGGACGTCTCTCTGGCGTTCCGCCGGCATGCCGATGCGCTGGGGCTCGACGATCTGCGCGTCCACGACCTGCGGCACAGCTTCGCGACGGTCCTGGCCGAGAGCGGCGTCCCCCTGAAGACGATCCAGGAGGCACTCAGCCACGCCGACGCACGCACGACCATGCGCTATCAGCACCCGCACGAGAGCGAGCGTGTAGTGGCGGCGACGATCGGTCAGGCAATCCATGGTCCGAGCCATGGGCCAAACGTAGAGGGTGCGAGTGTCAGCGAGGCGACGCCGTGAGCCGCCTCATCCAGCTCGACGACGACGGTCAGAAGTGGCTCATCATCGTCGAGGTCGGCCGCGATGCGCTCGGTGGCCGGCACCGCAAGCAGGAGACCTTCGAGGGCGGCAGGCGAGCCGCGGAGCGCCGCGAGCGGCAGCTCCAGGCCCACTACGACGGCCTGGGCCGTCGCACGCCGGGCAAGCTGACCGTCCGCGGCCTGTACGAGGCCTGGCGCGAGCTGCGATTCCCGCAGCTGAAGCCGAAGACGGCCGAGCGCTACGAGGAGCTGATGCGCCTGCACTTCCTGCCGACCCTGGGGGAGGTCAAGGCGGAGAAGCTCGAGCCGGTGGTGCTGGCGCGGCTGTGGAACCAGCTCGCCACGAGCGGCAAGCGTCCGCCGCAGAACCGAGGCCAGAGAAAGGGCGAGGCTCCAACACCCCCCGCAGGGGAGGGTCAAGGTCCTCGCCCATCTAGTGAGCCGAATACTACCACCGGCTTGGCGCCGCGCACCGTGTGGCACGTCTACCGTGCGGCTGCGGCGATGTGGCGGTGGGGCGTGGACGTCGGACTCGTGACCGGGGATCCGTTCGCCGCCAAGTCGGCACGGCCGCCGAAGCCGCGGCGCGCGAACGTGACCGCCTACGACCTCGGGCGGGCTCTGGCGGTCGTGGAGGAATGCCGCGGCACCCAGATGCACACGGCGGCGTTCCTCTCCCTACTGACCGGCATGCGGCTCGAGGAGTGCTGTGGGCTCTCGTGGAGCGATGTCGACCTCGAGCGCGGGGAGGCGCACGTCACACAGGTCGTCAGCGCTCTCAAGGACGGCTCGCTGCTGTTCGTCGAGCCGAAGACGCAGGAGTCGGCCAGGAGGCTCGACCTGCTACCGATGGTCGTCTCCGAGCTCAAGGCGGTCAAGGCGTGGCAGGACCGGCAGCGTCTGCACTGCGGCGCCGGCTGGAACGAGCGGGACCTGGTTTGCGTGAAGCCGAACGGGGAGCCCCTCAACCCCCGACACCTGTCGGGCAACTGGAAGGACTGGCGCAAGCGACACGGCCACGAACTGACGTTCCACGGTCTGCGTCACACCTGGGCGACGTTCATCGCCGGCGTGCTCGGGATCAAGGCGGCGAAGGACGAACTCGGCCACACCGACATCAAGACGACCGACGGCTACGCGCACGTGCTCGACGAGCAGCGCAAGGCGATGCTGGCCCTCAAGGACGCTGCCGTGGCTGCCGCGATCGCCCAATATGGGCAGGAAATGGGCAGGGAAGGCCGCAAGGTGGTCGGAATCGAGGCGGCGACGGGATGCTCGGAGCGGTAGAAAGTCCTGCAAGTGGCGGAGAGGGGGGGATTCGAACCCCCGAGAGGCCGGATAGACCCCTAACGGTTTTCGAGACCGCCGCTTTCAGCCAGCTCAGCCACCTCTCCGCGAGCCGCGATCGGGAGTGGGCGGGCGGACGATCGGTGCGAGACCGGACGTCCGCATGCCGCTACGCCCCGGCGGGCGGAGTAGCAGTATAGCGCAGGCGCTGATAGCGGCGGCCGGCGGGGCGTCCGGCCGCGCCGGCGCGTCACGGTTCGCGGTCCGACCTGCTGTGAGCGCGTGTGGGCGTCTGCGAGCGTCTGTCGGGCGGCCGCCCGCGCGCGAGCTCACTTCATGTACCGGGCGAGGAAGATGGCCTCGGCCAGGGTGCAGCGCTCCAGCTCGGCGAGGTCGACGCTCTCGTCGATGCCGTGGATCTTGCACCGTGGCTCCTCGGCTCCCCAGAGGATGATCTCCGCCTGCGGCACCGCCGCCGCGAAGGCGGTGACGAGGGGGATGGAGCCGCCCTCGCCGAAGCCCTTGGCGTCGCGGCCGAAGGCCTCCTCGAGCGCGCTTCCGGCGATCGTGTAGGCCGGTCCGTCGGTCTGAGCCAGGAAGCCCTCGCCGGGGTCGGTGGGGTCCACGGACAGGCGCACGTTCCACGGCCTGACCGCCTCGAGGTGCGCCTTGAGCGCCGCCATGGCCGACGCGCAGTCCTGCCCGGGTGCCACCCGGGTGCTCAGCAGCGCCCGCACCCTGGGCACGACGGCGTTGGCGGCGCCCTCGACCGGCTGCACGTCCATGCCGGTCACGGTGATCGAGGGCTTGCCGCACACACGCTGGGCGAGTGACCCCGTGCCGATGAGGTCGACCCCCTCGAGCACGCCGCCGTCCCGGCGGAAGCCGCCCTCGTCGTAGGAGGCGCCGTGGTACGTCATCCGCTCCAGACCCTTGACCACGACGTCGCCGGCGTCGTCAAACAACGTGGAGAGCATCCTGATGAGGGCCACCAGCGCGTCGGGCGCCGCGCCGCCGAACGAGCCGCTGTGGACCGGTCCGGCGAGGGTCTCGACCTCGACGATGGTGTCGAAGACGCCGCGCAGCGAGGTGGTGAACGTCGGCTCGCCGAGCGCCGCGTTGCCGGAGTCCGCGACCACGATGGTGTCGGCGGCGAACAGGTCGGGGTTCGTCTTGACGAACGCGTCGATCTCGCCGGTGCCGAACTCCTCCTTGCCCTCGATGCAGAGCTTGATGCCCACGCGCAGGTCGTCGCCGAGCGCCCTGAGGGCGCCGGTGTGCATCACGATGCCGCTCTTGTCATCGCTGGCGCCGCGGCCGTAGAGGCGGCCGTCGCGGACCTGCGGTTCGAACGGCGGGCTCGTCCACTTCGACTCGTCGCCCGGCGGCTGCACGTCGTAGTGGGCGTAGAGGAGCACGGTGGGGGCGCCGGGCGCCGCCGGCCGCTCGCCGTAGACGGCCGGTGGGCAGTCGGGGATGTCGAGCAGGCGCACCTCGGGGATGCTGGCCTCCTCGAGCAGCCGGACGACGGCGTCCGCCGCCTGCTGCACCGGCTCGGCCGGGAAGCCGTCGGTGGCGATCGACGCGATCCTGGTCAGCTCCTCGAGCTGCGTCTGGAGCTCCGGCATCAGGGCGCCGACGCGTCCTCGCAGCTCGTCGGCGCTGGGGGTCATCTCGCCACTCGTCTCAGCCGCCATCTCCCGCTCCTTCGCGTAGTGCTCGTATTCCGCTCATCGCTTGCGCGAGAAGAACTCCTGGAGCAGGGCGAGCGCTTCGTCCTCCAGCACGCCGGAGGTCACCTCGACCCGGTGGTTGAGGCGGTCGTCCTGCACGATGTTGTAGAGGCTGCCGGCGGCGCCGGCCTTGGCGTCGAGCGCCCCGTAGACCAGGTGCGGGATGCGCGCCTGGACGACGGCCCCGGCGCACATCGGGCACGGCTCGAGGGTCACGTACATCACGGTGTCGAGGAGCCGCCAGCCGCCGAGCCGCTCGGCCGCCTCGTGGATGGCGAGGATCTCGGCGTGGGCGGTGGGGTCGCGGCGGAGCTCGCGTTCGTTGCCGGCCGCCGCCAGCACCTCGCCCTCACGGACGATGACGGCGCCGACGGGGACGTCATTGTGGTCCGCCGCCCGCTCCGCCTCCCGAAGCGCCAGGCGCATGTAGTACTGATGGCGCGGAAACCGAAGCTCCGTCACCGGCCTCGGCCCTCCCGTCGTCCGACCGACGCGTCGGCTCGCGCGTCGCCTCTGCGACCTTGCGCACGCGACCGCCGCGCTCGCATCGCCTACTCTATCGGTAGTCGGGCTCTCTGTCTGAAGATGGACGGGCTGGGTCCGCGGGCTGGGTCCGCGAGCTGGGTCTGGGGGCCGGGTCTGCGGATCGCGACGGCTCCGGGGCCCGGCCGCTACGGGTCGTGCGTGTGGCGAACTGCGCCTCGGGGCAGACTCCCGCCATGTGCGCCGCCGATGACATCGGGACCTCCACTCTCTACCGAAAGGTCGCGGAGCTGCCGGTGGAGGTGGCCGGCTACCGGACGATCCGCAACGAGCGGCCGGTCTCGAGCGATTTCGTCAGGGTCACGACCACCGTCGAGCTCGCCGGGCCGGGGGGCGATCGCGCCGGGCGGGGCGAAGACGTCACCTACGACGCGGAGGACCACGACGACTACCCGGCCGAGCTCGACCTCGCCGGACAGTTCACGTTCACCGGGTTGTCGCGGCGGCTCGGCGAGCTCTCGGCCGCGGACGGCGGCCGCGGGCTGTTCGGCCGTCCGCCGCTCCACGACATGTCGCTGGCGCACCGGCGCTGGGCCTTCGAGAGCGCCGCGCTGGACCTCGCTCTGCGGCAGAACGGTCTGTCGCTCGGCGCCGCGCTGGGTCTGGAGTACCGCCCCGTCCGCTTCGTCGTCTCGACGCGTCACGACATCGAGCCCTGGCTCGAGCTCTACCCGGAGCTGGAGTTCAAGCTCGACCCGACGCCGGAGTGGGACAACGCGCTGCTCGAGCGGCTGGCCGCGAGCGGCGCCGTGCGTGTCGTCGACTTCAAGGCGTTCTACCGGGGGACCCCGGTCGACATGACGCCCGACCCGGAACTCTACGCGCGCGTCGTCAGGGCCCTCCCGGAGGCGGTCGTCGAGGACGCGGGCGTGACCGGGGAGACGTGCGGCGTGCTGGGCGCGTCCATCGAGCGGCTCAGCTGGGACGCGCCCATCCACTCGTGGCGCGACGTCGAGGTGATGGCCCGCGTGAGCGGTCTCGAGCTGCCCCGCTACCTCAACATCAAGCCGTCGCGGTTCGGGACGGTCGAGGCGTTGTTCGACTGTGTCGAGCACGCGCTCGAGCACGGCATCGTCCTCTACGGCGGCGGCCAGTTCGAGCTCGGCCCCGGCCGCGAGCAGATCCAGGTGCTGGCCGCTCTGCTCTACCCCGATGGCCCGAACGACGTGGCGCCGCCGGGCTACAACGAGCCGGAACCCCGGCCGGGGCTGTCGACCAGTCCGCTGTCGCCCCCAGTCTCGCCGGCCGGCTTCTCCTTCGCCGACTGACCGCCGAAGACCGACGGCGGCCACGTGTGCGGGCGGCGGCCGCGACGCGGCGACTGGCGGCCGCGTTTCGGCCCGTCCCGTCGCGAGCCTTCGTCCGGGAACCGGTATCATGCGGTCGATGGGGTGCCCGACCGAAGGGGCCACATGAGCACGGAGACGAGAGGATCCCGCCCGGCGTCGTTGTGGGCGCTGATCGTCGTCTGCATCCTGCAGGGGCTCAGCGGCATCGCCGGCGGTGTGGCGCTTCTCGGCTCCCCCGACGGGTCGGTCCTGCAGTTCCCGGCCGACGGGCTGGAGGGCACGCCCTTCTCCGACTTCCTCATCCCGGGCTTTATCCTCCTGCTGGTCCTCGGCGTCTACCCGCTCGTCGTCGTCTACGGCCTGTGGCGTGGGCAAGCGTGGGCGTGGTGGGGCGCGGGTGTCCTCGGCATCGGGTTGCCGATCTGGCTGGCGGTCGAGATCGCGCTCCTGGGGTCGAGTCTCATGGAGTCCGGGGTGGGCGTCGCCGTCGGGCTGTGGGTCGGCTACGGGGTCGTCGCCGTGATCATCCTGGCGCTGACGTTGCTGCCGGCGACGAGACGGTGGCTCCGGCCGGGGGCGGGCCGATGACGAGCGTCGATGGAGGAGGAGTGGCCGCGGACTCTGGGCCTGACGAGCGAGGTCCGGGAGCGCGCGAGCCGCGCTTCGAGCCGGTGGAGCGGCGTTTCGTCGCCGCGACCGACCAGGTGCCGGCGATCGTCGCCTTCGTGACCGCGCAGGCGGAGCCGTGGGGAGTGCACCAGCGGCGCCGCATGCAGCTGCAACTGGCGCTCGAGGAGACCGTCGTCAACATCTGCGACTACGCGTACGAGACTCCCCCCGGCGAGATCATCGTCCGGGTGGAGCCGTCGCCGGACCGGTTCGCGGTCGAACTGGTGGACGAAGGAGTCCCGTTCGACCCGTTGGCGGTCGAGGAGCCCGACCTGCGCTCGGCGGCGCAGGAGCGCCCCGTCGGCGGGCTCGGTATCCTGCTCGTGCGGCGGATGATCGACGAGGTCACCTACCGCCGCGACGGGTCGCGCAACATCCTCAGACTGGTGATCGGCCGCACGTGAGCGGCCGGGAGGGGCGGAGCATGGAGGTCAAGGTCACAGGCGGCGTCACGGTGGTCACCCTGCCCGAGCGCATCGACACGCACAACGCCGCCGACGTCCAGGCGGGGTTCGACAAGCTGCTCGCGGAGGGAGCGCGGGCGATCGTGGCCGACCTGGGCCCGACGGAGTACGTCTCCAGCGCCGGGCTGCGCGTGTTCCTCGCCGTCCTCAAAGCTCTGGAGAAGGAGGGCGGCCGCATCGTCCTCTGTGGCATGGCGCCGTTCGTCGCCGACGTCTTCGACATCGCCGGCTTCCTGCAGCTCTTCACCGTGGCCGACGACCGCGACGCGGCGGTGGCGGCCGCCTCCTGACTCACGCGTCGCGGCGGCGCCGCTACGTCCGCCGCAGCGCCAGGGTCGTCGTGTCGTCATACTGCTCCTCGCCGGCGACGAAGTCGTCGACCGCGGCCGTCACCGGGTCCAGCACCGCCTGAGCGCCGGAGGGTGCTCCGATGCCGGCCAGCACCGATCGCAGCCGCTCGTCGCCGAACCACTGTCCGGCGGCGTTCATCGCCTCGGTGACGCCGTCGCTGTAGAGGAACAGGCAGTCGCCGTGCCCGAGCTGGAACCGCTCGGTGCCGAAGGCGATACGCTCGCTCACGCCGAGGCCGGCGCCGGCGGACTTGGGCAGCTGCTCGACGCTCCCGTCGGCGCGCAGCACGTACGGCGACGGGTGGCCGCCGCTCGAGTAGGAGAGCTCGCCGCTCCTCACGTCGTAAACGCCGTAGAAGAGGGTGACGAACATCGCCGAGTCGTTCTCCCGGCAGAGCGACGCGTTCACCTTCGTGAGTACCTCACCCGGCACCGACGTCGTCTCGCTCACCGCCCGCATCAGGGTGATGGTCACGGCCATGAAGAGCGACGCCGGCGCGCCCTTGCCCGAGACGTCGCCGACGGCGACGTACAGGCGGCCGTCGTCGAACATCTGGAAGTCGTAGAGGTCGCCGCCGACCTCCCGGGCGGTCTCGAGCGTCGCGTGCAGCTCGAACTCCTCGCGGTCGGGGAACGGCGGGAAGATCGAGGGGACGATCCCCTGCTGGATCTCCCGGGCCACGTCCAGCTCGCCCTCCATGCGCTGCTTCTCGGCCCGCGTCTCCCGCTCGCGCCGCACGTTGTGGACGATGAAGACGAACAGCCCCATCCCGGCCGCGTTGACGGCGATCATCGGCAGCGCGATCTCGCTCACGAGCTCGAGGGAGTCGTCGAACGGGCGCGCCATGAGCAGCGTGATCCCCATGTGCACCGACTCGGTGAAGACGGCCAGCAGGACGGCCGCCCAGACGGGGGCGACCTGCCGCTTGAAAAGCAGCCAGACGACGCCGCCGGAGAGGCCGGCGATGACGGTCGCGATCGAGCAGGGAGCCGCCGTGAAGCCGCCCATGAGCAGGCGCTGGACGGCGCCGATCAGGCCCGCCCCCAGACCGACGATGGGGCCGCCGACCAGACCGCCGAGCGCCGGTCCCAGGTCGCGCGTGTTGGCGACGGCGTCCAGCACCTCCACACCGCTCAGCGTCCCCCAGATCGAGAGCGCGCCGAAAATGAGGATCAGGTAGGCGCGCTCGCGCCAGCCGAGCTTGCCCCCGACGATGTCGCCGAACCAGCGGGTGCGGGTGAGCAGGTAGGCGACCACGACCACGACCGCCATGCTCTCGAGGAGCTCGAGGATCTCGGTGACGACCGTCACGATCGCCTCACAGCCCCGGCACTCACGCGCTTCTCACCTTCGCGATGCGCATACTCCTGTCGCATGCTTCTCTCACAGCCACCGGCGCGCATCCGCCGCTCACAGCCCCGCGACGCGGGGGTCGTTGGCGCGGATGTAGTCCAGCAGCCGCTGCGTCCCCTCCGACTCCACCTGGACGGCGTCGTAGTCGACGACCACGCCGTTGAAGAGCTGGTAGAGCAGCCACTCCGACGAGCGTCCGCCCGGCCGTACGCCGGTGAACAGGAAGCCGAGGTCCTCGAGCAGCTCCGCGACGGCGCCGGTGCCCGGGATGAGCAGGTCGAGGAAGACGTCGATCACCCGCACCTCCTGCCGCATGAGGCGGTAGAGCTCCGTGCGCAGGCGATGACGGAGGCCGCCGGCGTAGGCGGGGATGCGGATCGTCGCCACCGAGCGGCGCGTGTCAACGGAACTGAAGACGACCGGCTCGCCGTCGCCGTCGCCGTCGGCAACGATGCGATCCGCGCCGTCGGCGAACGAGACCGACGTGCCGAGCCCCTCGTACAGCGCCGCGATGGCCTCCCGGTGGCGAGCGGGCGCGTGGAGGCGGACCGGCCGCGGCGAGCACAGGTGCTTGAAGCCGATGATGACGGTGCCGCGCTCGTGGCGGTTCTCGTCGATCCCCTTGAAGGAGGTGACCGGCGAGTAGGCGAGCAGGATGCCGCAGTCGGCGAAGCCCAGCCGGTGGCAGAACCGCTGCGTGTAGGGGTGCACCGCCACCTGCTCAACGAACAGGCCGACGAGGTCCCGGGCGAGCGCCTGCTCCTCCAGGTACTCGCCGAGCCGGCGGGCCACCGCCTGGCCGCGGAACTGCGGTCGGGTGGCGACCATGGCCAGGTCGGCGACGTCGGGGTCGTCGTCGTCGAAGACCAGCGCCGCGTGCCCCGCCACCTCGCCCTCGGGCGTCGCGGCGACGGCCGACAGCAGCTGCCCGCCCTCGTTGAGCGCGGTGACGCGGTCGGGGTAGTACATCGACTCGTTGACGTACGTGTACCGGTAGGCGTCGTAGATGCAGCGCGACACCTCGACGGCCTGCTCGGGCCGCAGGGGGGCGAGCTCGATCTCCTTCCGTTCCTCCTGCGGGACCGGTTCGGGCTCCGCCGGCGAGACCTCCGGCGCCGGCGGCCCCGCTTCGGCGACCGACTCGCTCCCGAGGTACTTGACGATGACCGTCTCCTTGCCGCGGGCGCCGAGGTTGTGGAACTCGACCTCGTCGGCGAGGTGCCGCAGCAGGAAGCTCCCCAGGCCGGCGCCGGTCTGCTCCTCCAGCGAGGCGTCGGGGTCGTAGTCAGGGGTGAGGGAGGGATCGTAGGGGCGGCCGTCGTCGTGGACGGTGATCCGCACGCCGGCCGGGATGCGCTCGCAGACGATATCGAGGAAGGCGTGCTCTCCGGGCGAGTACGCGCCCTCGATGACATTGGTCCACTCCTCTTCGACGAGGAGGTCGAAGCGGGCCTGGTCGTCGCCGGAGAAACCGGCCTCGGCCACGTAGGTGCGCACGAACGACTGGACGAGGGCGAGCAGGTCGAGGTCGTTGGGGATGGTGAGCGTGCAACGCTTGCCGTCGAAGCTGGAGTCCGCCGTGGTCATCCGTCCCTCCCGGCCGGCCCATCGCCGCCCGCTCGCCTCTCCGCCGCCGTCTTCGGCGTCGCTGTGCGCCGCGCACGCCGTCGCCTTCGGAGCCGCTGCCATGCGCCGCGCACCTGTCGACCCGTCGCGCGTGCGCCACCGTCGCATATGTTCTGAGTCGGGCCCAGTCTTCCTTATCGGCTGCTGGCGCCGCAGGTCTGACTCCACGCCCGTACGCCGGACGTGATGCTGGCCTTCGATCGTCGTTGTAAGCCGCCCCGTGTTGGTGGATACTGGCCACACTGCGGACGAGCGTTGGAGGGTCCACACGGGAGACAAGGGCGAGCGGCGAGAGGATGAGCCGCCGAAGGTCGTGAAGCTACGCCCGGAGAGCCGAGTGTCCCGATACTGCCGAGATGTCAGCGGCGAAGAGGAGGCCTACCTGTGACCAAGGAAAGCGACAACGATGTGTTCGTCAGAGTGAAGGACGGGGCTGGAAACGAGTTCGTATGCCCGCTGAGCGGGTTGAGGGATGTCAAGGATGTCAGCGAGGATGAGCTGGAAGACTGCTTTGACGGTGATGTAGTAGGGCGCTACGCCGGCACTCTGAACATCGTCGATCCGAAGGAGTGAACCCCGAAGCGGCGGGGCCGACCGTGACACTTCCTGGCTGGCTTCGGCCGATGCCGTTGGCCGGATAGAAGCCGAGCAGGATGATCGCCGGCAGGCCGCGTCGCCGACGATGCGTGAGATGGACTGGTGCGCCCGGCAGGATTCGAACCTGCGACCTTCGGTTTCGTAGACCGACGCTCTATCCGACTGAGCTACGAGCGCACGAGGGACGAACAGTATACGCCGAGAGGCCGAACGCCGAAAACCGCGCTCCGCGCCACGCCGCGCCGCTAGTATTGGCGGCGCAGTGGCGTCTCCAAGGTGAAGGCGATGGCTCTCCCGACAGTGCACATCGAGATCGTCTCGGACGTCGTCTGCCCCTGGTGCGTCGTGGGGTTCCGGCGTCTCGAGGTGGCGCTCTCACGGCTCGATGGGCGCCTCGAGGCGGAGGTCCTGTGGCAACCCTTCGAGCTGAACCCGGGGATGCCGGCCGGCGGCCAGGCGCTCGCCGAGCACGTGGCGCAGAAGTACTGCGCGACCTTCGATCAGGCGGGGGAGATGTGGACGCGCCTGGCCGGGATCGGCGCCGAGGTCGGCTTCCCGCTCGACCTCGACCCGGACATGCGGATCTACGGGACGTTCGATGCGCACCGCCTGCTCTGGTGGGCCGGCGAGCGCGACCGCGACGGTCGAGCGAGGGACCCCGAGGCCGAGCGGCGCGGCATGCGCGGCGGGCAGACGACGCTCGCGCTGGCGCTCTTCTCCGCCTACTTCGTCGAGAAGCGGGCCGTCGACGAGATCGACGTGCTCGTCGACGCCGCCGCGCGGGCCGGGTTCGACGGCGGGGAGGCGCGCGGCGTCCTCGCACGCGGGGAGTACGTCGATGAGGTGCGCGAGGCCGAGAGGCGGTGGCTGGCGAGCGGCATCCGGTCGGTGCCGGCGTTCGTGCTCGACGGCCGGCGCCTGATCACCGGGGCGCAGGAGGTCGGCGTGTTCGAAGAGCAGCTCGAACAGGTGCTTGGCGGGGAGTGAGGGAGACTGGCGGAGACGCCGGGATTCGAACCCGGGAACGAGCCGTTAACCCGTTAACCGCTTAGCAGGCGGCTGCCTTCAGCCACTCGGCCACGTCTCCGCACGCGGCCGCGGCGCAGCGGGGCGCCGGGCACCGTAGGTTACCACACGCTACAATGGCCACCATGTGGCCCCGGGAGCGTCAGAGGAGCCAGACGAAGCCCGCCGAACGGGCGGCCGCTGCGGCCACCGCTCACGACCGCCGCGACGCGCCCGCCGCGCGCCTCAGCGTGCGGGCCCGCTGGCCGCGCGTCGGCGCGCTCGGTGCTCTCGGCGGCGCGCTGCTGGTCGCGACCGCCGCCGTCTCGCTGGCCACGCTCGACGACGGCCGCGTAGGGGTCCTCGGCGCGGAGCCGGAGGCCAGGGCGGCCGAGACCACGGAGCCCGAGGCCACGCCGACGGAGACGCCGCAGCCCGAGACCACGGCGACCGAGACGCCCGAGCCCGAGGCCACGGCGACCGCAACCCCCATCACCCGGCCGCCGCTCATCCGCAGACTGGTGCCGTTCGGGGCCAAGCGGAAGCGGCAGACGGCGGCCTACGGCAAGCGCCACTACGGCTCGTACTCTCACCGGCTGCGGCCGAAGACGATCATCCTCCACTACACGGCCGGCGGTACGTGGCGCACGGCTTGGAACTACTTCGCCGCCAACCGCCGCGACGCCGAGTTCGGCGAACTGCCCGGCCCGGTCACGCACTTCATCATCGGCAAGGACGGCAAGATCTACCACCTGCTCGGCACGCTCTACCGGGGCCGTCACTGCGTGGGCCTTAACCACAGGGCCATCGGCATCGAGTTCGTCCAGGACGCGGGCTCCGGCGGGCACTGGGCCTCGCGCCAGATCCTGAACCGCAAGAAGCAGGTCGAGGCCGGGCTGAAGCTCGTCCGCTGGCTGCAGAAGAAGTACCACATCAAGACGACGCTGGTGTACGGGCACGCCTTCGCCAGCAAGCACCCGATGTTCAAGGACCTGAGCGGCTGGCGCAACACGCATGGCGACTGGCCGCTGAAGGAGACGAAGATCTTCCGCGAGCGCCTCAAGGCGCTCGACTGAGCGCGGCGCCGGCCGCGCGTCATCGGTCGCACAGTCGATCGGCCGGTGGCCGGAGGCCGCTCGAGGGCGCCGGTCCGGCAGGTCGCTCCGTTGCTCCGCGGCGTGATCAGACCAGCGCGAGCACCACGCAGCTGGCGGCGATGAACGCGACCTGCACCAGGATCCCCGGCAGCGGCGCCGCCTTCCCGTGGGGGAACTCCGAACGGTGGCTCGGCCACCAGTAGCGGTCCTGACGGCCGCGGGACGCGTTGAACAGGACGTCGAAGTCGGGGGCCGCCGAGAGGATGCCGAGCAGCAGCAGCCACGGGCTGGCGCCGAAGGCGAAGAAGCCCACCACCACTGTGACCAGGCCGGCGCCGAAGTCGAGCGTGCCGTAGAAGACGGGATGACGCGTGTGCGTGTAGTCCCAGTGCGGGATCAGGTCGAGCACGATGTGCGAGGCGAGCACGATGAGGACGAGCGCCCAGTAGGGAGCCGGGACGGCGACGCCGAGCGCCAGACCTACGTACAGATGCGTCACGACCCACACGGCGGCGTAGTATGCCATGCGGCGCCGGTCCGCCGCAGCCGCCACCCGGTGGGCGCTGCAGGGGCGGCGGACGGTCGCGTGTGGCGGGAACAGCGGACGTTCGCGCACCGCCGCTTGGCGTCCGCCGCCCGGCCTGGGCTAGAGCCGGTACTCCTCCAGCAGCTCGGCCGTCGTCTCCGAGAGGAGGCGCTGCCACTTCGCCCGCCCCGACGAGGAGAGGTGGTTGAGGTCGATGAAGTCCTCGTGCGCCAGCCCGGCCTCGGCGAGGAAGTCGACGTAGGCGATGCCCAGGCGGCCGGCGAGCTGGCGGCAGCCGCGCCGGTAGCGCGCGGTCGGTCCGTCGAAGGCGTCGCCGATGGCACCCTGGTCCCGGGGGAGCTCGAGCAGCACAGGACGCAGGGCGCGTTCCAGGCAGGCGGCGACGAGCAGCTCGAGCGTCTCGAGGCTCTCGTCGTAGTTCTGCTCGAAGGAGGGATACCTGTCCCGCAGCCAGCCCTCGACGTTGTCGCGCCGCTGCTCACGGGTGAGCATGTCCGTGTCGTCGAACCGCTGCGCGTCGCGGTGAGCGATCCGGGAGGCGTCGACGACGTGGTCGGCCTGCACGCCGGGCCGGCGATTGCCGGTGAAGCGGCCCACGTTGAGCCCGATGAAGACGACGGCCGCGCCGTCCCATTCCGCCGGGAAGACCTCGACGTAGCCGAGGTCGGTGGCGAAGGTCTGGTTCCTGGTGCCGAGGTTGTAGGCGTCGACGGCCCGGCCGCTCAGGGCCTCGATCTCGGCGGCCCACTCAGCATCGCTGAAGGTGGACTCACGCGCCGCCGACCCGCCCAGCAGGCAGACGACGGGGAGCCGCAGCGACGTCTGGGCCCCGCCGTCGCCGGAGCCGGTCTCCGGTGCCGCGGAGGCCGCCTGGGAGGCGGCGGGGGGCCCGGAGCACGCGCCGACGAGGCCGGCGAGCGGCAGCACGATGATCGCCAGCAGAACTGCGGCCGCGCCCCCGGGCACCCGCGTGAACCCCATCGCGCTCAGGCGCCGGCCGTCGGCGTCAGCGGATGACGAGCCGGTTGGAGCCGACGCGCAGCTGCCTGTGGCCGGCGAGATCGGTCGCGTACACGTGCCAGCGGTAGGTGCCCTTCTTGAGCCTCGGCTTCCAGCTGACGCTGACCCACTTGTTGGTGCGGACGAGGCGTCCCACCAGACGCGCCACCCGGCGGCCGCGGCGGTCGCGGACCACGATGGTGACCTTGGCTGCCCCGCAGGAGAAGGCAGGGTCCGCCACCTTCAGCGTGAGCCCGACCCGCCTGTAGCGGCGGACGCTCTCCCGCAGCGCGTACGTGCGCGAGGGGCGCTTCGTGTCGGTCCGCTTCGCGGCGTAGATCCAGCGGACGCCGGCGAGGTCGTCCTCGCTCAGCGTCCGTCGCATCTCGCCGAAGTCGCCGTAGCCGTACATGACCTTGTCGACGTCGCCGCTGCCGTAGAGGTCGCGCAGGTTGAGCCAATGGCCGAGCTCGTGGAGGGCGATCGTCTGCACGTCCATCGTCCTGGCGGCCCCGTTCGTGCTCCACGGGTAGTCGGCGTTGAACATGATGTCGGTCTCGAGGATGGCCCGGCCGATGGTGCTCGTCCAGGCGGCCGCGATGACGTCGCCGGGCAGGCCGTAGCCCCAGGAGACCACGTTGCGGCCGTCGTCGGCGTCGGTGTTCGAGGACGACGTCGTGCCCTGGTCGACGAACTGGAACCGTCCGTTGGAGCCGGCCGTCCACGTCGCCGCGGCGGCGTCGACGGCGCTCTTCCAGTCGGTGTGCCCGAGGGCGGCGACGTAGTAGGCGCAGCGGTTGCGCGGCCACTGGATGCCGCCGTAGCCGAACTTGACCGAGAACGAGTAGCCGTCGCTCCAGGCGCCGGCGCTGGTGCGCACGTAGACGGGGCCGCTGCCGGCCGAGGCCGGGTAGTTGTCGATGGTCCCGATGGGGACGACGCAGCGGATCTCTGTGGCGGTCCACGAGCGGATGGGAGCGGAGAGGAGGTAGCTGCCGTCCTGGTAGAAGAAGCCGACCTTGCCCGGCGAGGTGCCGAAGCCCGAGCCGGTGATGGTCACGACCGAGGAAGTGCCGGCGGCACGTGCCGAGGGGGTGATGCCGGTGATGACCGGCCCGGTGGAGCGCGTGGTCGACGCCGCCGCCGACTCCTCCTCGGCGACCTGCTCGCTGGCGACGGTCTCGTCGTCACCCGAGGCGGAGGCGGCCGAGACCGTCTCCGCGGCGCTCTCCCGCGCCTCGGGCGGGAGCGGCGCCAGCACCTTCGCCTGCTGGCCGGTCGTGCGGGCGATCGTCTCTTTCACGTCGGCGACCGAGTCGCCGAGGTCGGGGACCTCGCCGGCCACGACCTGCGGCTGGCCCTGGCGCCAGGCGACGATCTGCTCTTGTTCATCGAGGAACACGACGTAGGTGCCGCCCTGCGTGAAGCTCGGCGCGTCGGGGCTGGTGACGCTCTCGAGGCCGAGCGTGCCGCCGGGTATGGTGATGGTGAGTGTGCTGCTCGCGTCGCCCTTGAGGATCTGGCAGACGTCGAGCCGCACGTCGGTGAGGATGCCGCCGCCGTAGCCGGGCAGCGGCTGCGGGTCGGCGGTGCGGTAGGAGCGCACCCAGGCCGCCTCCGCGATGACGATGGTGGTCGCCTCCTGCGCCAGCTCGCGCTCGTCGACGTCGCGGACGAGCGCCTGCGCCGGCGCGGCGCTCATGAGCAGGACGGTCGCCGCGAGCAGCAGCGTCGCGGCGATCGCCGCGAGGGCGGCCGTCATCGGCGCGCCGAGTGCTCGTCCGGCGCCTCGGCTCGGCGATGCCGTCATCCCGGCTCCCGTTGTGTACTGCTCATGACCCGTGTCCGTCATCGAGTGAGCTCCCTCTGCCCTCTTCGTCCGATGATGCATCAGGGAGAACGCCCGCGCCACCGGAGACCTGACGCGGCCGTTGTCCGAACGGGCAACAAGCCGGCGCGACCGTCGCCCATACAGGTGAGAGGCCGCTGGGATCGTTGCCTGAACAGGCAACAGCCGGGCGCTACCCCGCCCAAGCCGATTCCGCGTCAGACGCGGCCCTCCTGCACCAGCCGCGCGAAGTGCTCGAACGAGCGGTCGTAGCTGCGTTCGCCGCGTTCGTCGAACACGCAGCCGGGCAGCTCACGGGCGCGGAGGTGGTACTGCACGCATTCGCAGCAGACGCCCTTGCGGGAGCAGGGGTCGTACGTGCATGTGCAATGGGTGAGGTTCTGCTCCTTGTTGCACTCCATCGACGTCCTCTCTGTCTCAGACCTTCCGGAAGGTCATGACGCGGCCCGAGGGGTCGGTCAGCGTCATCACATGCTGGCTTTCGATCTGCACCTCCCAGCGCCGGCCGAGCAGGTTGAGCTGCAGCGTCGTGCTCATGGACGGGAAGGAGGGGATATCGATGACGCCGTGCACCTTCTCGCCGTCCACCGTGCCCTTGTAGAACAGCTCTCCCGCGGCAGGCTCCTCGACGCCGAACGGGTAGTCGGTGATGACCAGCACCGAGCCGACCGATCCCGACTGCGCCCAGTTGCCCTCCACGTCGTCGGCCAGGGCGTTGCGGTCGACCTGCATCCAGACCGCCGTCCCGAAGACGCTGATCAGTGCCACCACGGCGACGACGATGCCGACGGACAGCCACTTCTTCAGTCGACCCGACCGGGCGTTCTTCTCCTCGATCCGGCCGTCCCGCGCCGCCTCGTCGCGCCGCGACGTCTCGTCCCTGTGGGAGGCGCCGTCCCGTGGCGCCCCGTCGTCCGCCTCGCCGCGCTTGTGGTGCGGGAGATATCCCAGCTCATCCGTCGAGGGGCCGTCGATCGACCAGGGCATCGGTCCTCCAGCGTCCTGGCGGAGGGGGTGGGATTCGAACCCACGAGACCCATGGTATGGGCCTGGCGGTTTTCAAGACCGCTGCATTCAACCGCTCTGCCACCCCTCCCACCGAGCAGTGTACCCCGAGGAGCGGCCATCGCGGGGGCCTTCGCCGACTGGGTGCCGTGAACGCTCGCCGACACCGCGGGGCTCCGCGGGCTCCGGTAGACTGGCGGTCCGGTCCGCTATGGGCGCATCGTCCGGAGGTGCTCCATGCCCTGCTGTCTCGCCATCCTCGCCGGCATCTTCCCCCGCATCTTCTTCATCGTCATCTGGATCTTCACCGACTTCATCACCAAGGCGTACGACCTGTGGGTCTGGCCGCTGCTCTTCCTCATCTTCATGCCGCTGACCGGCCTGGCCTACGCGTACAACCTGAACGCGTACGGGGGCGTCGAGGGGTGGGGGATCGTGTTCCTGATCATCGCCGTCATCCTCGACCTCGGGAGCTGGGTGGGCAACGCCTCCAAGCGGAAGAAGTGACCGGGGCGGAGGGCGTCGCGAGACGAGGCGCGTGACCGCGATGGACGAGGTGGTCGAGCGACGCGAGTGACGGGTCGTCAGGCGCCGATGACGTCCTTGCCGAAGTAGGGGACCAGCGTCGGCGGCACGTCGATGAGGCCGTCGGCCCGCTGGCCGTTCTCCATGATGGCGATGATCGTCCGGCCGATGGCGATGGCCGTCCCGTTGAGGGTGTGCACGAACCGCAGGCCCTTCTCGGTCCGGTAGCGGCACTCGAGCCGGCGGGCCTGGTAGTCGGTGCAGTCCGAGCAGCTGGTGACCTCGCGGTAGCGCTGCTGGCCGGGCAGCCACGCCTCGCAGTCGAACTTGCGGGTCGCCGGCGCCCCGAGGTCGCCGACGGCGATGTCGACGACCTGGTAGGGGATCTCCAGCCCCTGGAGGATCTCCTCCTCGACCGCCAGGATGCGCTCGTGCTCGGCGGCGCTCTCCTCCGGCAGGCAGAAGCTGAACATCTCGAGCTTGTCGAACTGATGGACGCGGAGGATGCCGCGGGTGTCGCGGCCGGCCGCCCCCGCTTCACGGCGGAAGCAGGCCGAGAACCCCGCGTAGCGGACCGGCAACTGCTCCTCCTCGAACGTCTCGGCCATGTGCATGGCGGCGAGCGGGACCTCCGACGTGCCGACGAGGCAGTCGCCGTCGGTCGTCTGGTACACCTGCTGGCGGTCGGTGGGGAAGAAGCCGGTGCCGTACATCGCCTCCTCGCGTACCAGCACCGGCGGCACGACCGGCCGGAAGCCGTGCGCCGTCACGATGTCGAGGCCGTAGCGCAGGAGGGCGAACTCGAGCAGCACCAGGTCGCCCTTGAGGTAGGCGAAGCGGGAGCCGCTCACCTTGGCGGCGCGTTCCATGTCGATGAGGTCGAGCGCCAGGCCGAGGTCCAGGTGGTCCTTCGGCTCGAAGTCGAAGTCGGGCGGTGAGCCGACGGTGCGCAGCACGACCGAGTCTTCTTCGCCGCCGTCGGGCGCTTCGTCCGCCGGCAGGTTGGGGATCTCGAGGAGCATCTCCTGGAGGCGCGCCTCGACCTCGGCCAGACTCGCCTCATCGCGCTTGAGCTGCCCGCCGAGCTCGCGCATGGCGGCGAACCGCTCCTGGAGCGCCGCCTCCGCGGCCGTCTTCTCGTCGGGGTCCATCCCCTTGAGGGCGCGCTTGGTCTGCGCGATCTCCTCCGAGGCGGCGTTGCGGGTCGCGCGCTGCTCCTCGACGGCGGTGGTCAGCCGGCGGCGCTCTCGCTCGACCTCGAGGAACTCGTCGAGCGGGCCGGCGCTGCCGCGGCGTTCCAGCGCCTTCCGCACGCGGTCCGGATCAGAGCGCACCAGCTTGACGTCGAGCATCCTCTCTCCTTGTCGCCTGCGCCCGCGCGGAGCCTTGTGCCTGTGTCGCCGGCGTCCCGTGTCGCGGCGCGCAGGTGTCGTGGTCGGGTCATGCTATCGCGCCGCCCTCGGGCTGGCGAACGACGCGCGGCGGCCGTCCGCGGCTGCGTCAGTCGGCCTGTGACTCTGCGGCCGGCCTCCGTCTCCCGGTCGGTCTTCCGGCTACCGGCGCGCCTGTGGTACGACGAACCTGTGGGCGACCGCGTCGAGCGAGAAGGCGACCGTCTTGATGTCGGTGAGCCCGGCGCCGCGTCCCGCCTGCACGACGGCCTCGGCGCTGAGCGCCTCGTCGTGCTTGGGCCGTACGACCCACAACGAACCGTTCCGGGCCAGCCGTGGCTCCAGCTCGCCGATCGTCGCGAGGTCGGCAGGCGTCTCGACGCCGAGGATGACGACGTCGATCTCGGTGGCCGTGCGCGCGGCCTCGCGCCCGAGCAGCTCGCTTGCGCGCTCCTTCAGGTGTCGGCGCAGCTCGAGGTCGGCCACGTCGAGGACGAGCACGCGTGCCCCGGGCTTGACGCCCAGGCGGTCGACGATCGAGCGGGGGTGGCGGATCATCTCGGCCCACTCCTGGACCCGTGTGGGGCCGAGCTCGAACGAGGCGGTGGTGCCGCCCCAGGTGACGATGAGGCTCCCGCGCCTGACCCGGACGAGGTCGATCTCCAGCAGCGGGACGGTGAACGTGAGGGCGCCGTCGAAGTGGAGACGGTCCTCCTCGAGGACCAGCAGACCCAGCCCGCGGCGGTCGCCGAGCTCCGCCGAGCAGGCGGCCTCCGCCCGCATCACCGCCGCCCCGTCTCGGTCGCCGTCGGCGCGGTGCCCGCCGCGTCGACGAGATCGATGATCAGGTCGAGCGCGTGTTCCACGGTCCGTGTCTCGGGGTCCGGCCGGTCGGGGTCGAAGGCGGAGACGCTGAGGGCGCAGAGGGGGAGGAGGGCGTGCACGGCGGTGGTGCAGTCGTGGACCTGCTCTGGGGTCAGACCGTTCTCGACGGGGAAGTCCACCGCCGGCGCGTACCTGGGGTCGAGGACGTCGAGGTCGACGTGGACGTAGGCGCGTCCGAGGCCGAACGGGCGCTCCAGCGGCAGCTCCGCGGGCTGGTCGTCCGGCCCCCGGGCGGGTGTGTCGTCCGGCTTCCCGGCGGGCGGGTCTTCCGGCACCCCGGCGGGCGCCGCCGCTCCGCTCTCCGCAGGACCGCTCCCGGGGACCGCCCGGGTCTCTCCGTGGCCGTGCCGGAGCCCGGCCAGGGCCGGCCAGATGGCCTCGGCCGGCGTCGGTCCGGCGGCCTGCAGCCGTTCGCCCTCGACGAGCATCACATCCGACGTCTCGAAGTTCCGGCGCTCCTCGGCGTCGAGGGCGCGCGCGCCGAGGTGGAGCACGTGGTTCTCGGGCACGCGGGGCGAGCCGAGCGCCCGGTCCACCTGCTCTTGGAAGCAGCGGCCGACGACCATCGAAAGCGGCATGCCATCGAGGTAGCCGCCGGGGGTCGTCTCCGGCGTGTTGAAGTCGCCGTGGGCGTCGAACCACACGAGCGCCGTGGATGTGGCGCCGAGCCCGCTCGTGACGCCGAGCGCGATGTTGCAGTCGGCGCCGAGCACGAGAGGGAAGCGCCCGTGGGCGACGGCGTCGCGCACGGCGGCCGCCAGGTCGATGCTGACGGCGAGGATCGCCTCCAGCTCGTCGTCGGGCGGCGCGTCGTTCCGCACGATCGTCGTCCGCACATCGTGGCGCTCGTCGCGCAGCCGCTGCTCGAGCCCGGCCCTGAGCAGCGCCTCGGGGCCGCCGGCCCCGGCGCCCGGCCGTCCGAGGTGGAAGGGGACTGCGATGACGGCGAGCCTCATCGCAGCCGCTTGACCATGACGATGGTGTCGGGCCGGTCGTCGGCCGGCGCCGGCGCGTAGCTGTGCGCCGCGTAGAGCGCACGCGAACGGTCGTCGCCGGTCGGCGTCGGCGCCGCGAGCCGCTCCAGCCCCTTGTGGTAGGCGAGCCCCTCGGCCCAGTCGAGGAGCCGGTGGTCGACCCGGCACTCCTCGAAGGCGGGGCTGACGCACAGGCAGCGGACGGTCAGGCACTCCGGCTCGGCCTCGGTGATCACGTAGCCGGCGACCTCGGGCGGGTCGTGCGGCGTGTCGGCGATCCAGACCTCTCCCCGCTCCATCAGGGCGAGGAACTCGTCTTCGTGGAAGAGTTCGGGATGGCCGGCGGCGTCGGCGAGAGGTTTCAGGACCTCCTCGGCCAGGGCGAACACGACGCTCTTGTCGCCCTCGACCATCGCCCGGATCTCGACGTGCAGCTCCTCCATGCGGCCTCACCTCGCAGGGTCGACCCGTCTCCGGGACTCGATACCCGGAGTGCCCGTCTTCGATTCGAGGATATCAGCGCCGGCGTCGTCTGCGGACTGTTCCGGCATCGTGTCTTGATCGACCCCGCGCGGTCCGCGGACGGTCTCAGGGTCGTGTGCGTTCCGTTCCGGCGTCGTCCGCGAGACGTCGCCGAGCGGCCGTCAGCCGACCGGATAGGAGCCGAGCACCCGCAGCCAGGGCAGCTTGCAGGAGAGGCAGTTGAGGGCCTTGGCGACCGGCTCATCGCCGACCCGTCCCTCGAGATCGATGAAGAAGATGTACTGGCCGAGGGCCCGCTTGGACGGCCGTGACTCGACCTTGGTGAGGTTGACGTGGCGGTAGGCGAACTCGGAGAGGATGAGGAGCAGGGTGCCGGGTTCGTCGGCCTCGATCCCGCAGACGATGCTGGTCTTGTACTGCGCTTCGAGGTCCTGCGGCGCCTCCTTGAGCGAGAGGAAGACGAACCGCGTGCGGTTGTCGCCGAAGTCCTCGATGTCCTCGCGCAGGATGGTGCACTCGTAGAGGTCGGCGGCCAGCCGGCTGCCGATGGCCGCCCAGGGCCGGTCCACCCGGCCGACGCGGCGGATGGCCTCGGCGGTAGAGTCGGTCGCCTCGTGTTCCGCGTCGGGCAGGTTGGCGCGGACGAACTCGCGGCACTGGTTGTAGGCGTGGGGGATGCTGATGACCTTCGTGATCCGGGCCAGCTCCAGCGGCTCGCGGACGATCAGCTGCTGGTGGACCGGGTGGGTGATCTCCCGGGTGATGCGCAGCTTCTCCTCGCCCCACGCGAGGCGGTCGAGCGTCTGGGAGACGGAGCCCTCGATGGAGTTCTCGATGGGGACGAGCCCGACCTCGGCCTGACCGCCCTCGACCGCCCGCACCACGTCGCGGATGGTGGGGTACGGGAACGGGTAGCGCTCGTCGCCGGAGGTGCTGGCGAGCAGAGCCTCCTCGGTGAAGGTGCCCTCCGGACCGAGGAACGCGACCTTGCCGACGGTCGTCGGGTCAGAAGTCAAGCTCGTCACCTCCAAGCCAGTCCTCGTGGACGCGCCGCCGCTGGGGGCCGCCCTCGCGTGGCTGCTCGCCGTCCTCGCCGGCGCTCTCGTCGCCGGGCTCGTCGGCCGGCGTCTCCCCGTCTCCTTCGACCGTCGGCCGGCGCTCTTCGTCTCCTTCGATCGCGGCCGGGCGCGCCTCGTCTGTCTCCGGCGCGGCCTCCGGTGCTCCGCCGCCGACGGCCTCGGGCGCTCCGCGATTGGGACCGGTCTCCGGCACCGGTCGGTCACCGTCGGCCCCGGACCCTGAGGCGTCATCGCTCCCGGTTCCCGGCCGCTCGTCGTCCTCTGGCTCATGTACGTCATCGAGCTCGGACGACGCATCGCCCGCTGGTTCGGCCGGCTCGTCGCTCCCCGCAGGCTCAGCCTCGTCTGCCTGCGGCGGGGTGTCGTCGGCTTCGACGCCAGGATCGCTCGCCGTGGCGCCGTAGCCGGCTTCGGGCGCGGTCTCGCCCTGCTCGGCGGCGCGACCCGACCTGGGGATGACGCGGACGCCCTCGGTCCACTCTCCCTGCGTCGTCTCCCCCGGCGTCGTCGCTTCCGGCGTCACCTCTCTCGGACGCGCCTCGTCGGGCGTCGGCCACTCCGGCTCCTCGGCCGCGGCGGCGGAGGTGTACACGACGCGGTCGGGCGTGTCGGCAGGACGGCCCATCGCGCCGGCATCCGCCTCGGGCATCGGCGCCGGCGCGCTTACGACCGTCGCCTCAGCCGCGGTCGCGGCGATCGTCTCCGGCGGCTCGGCGCCCTGCTCTGGAGATCCGTCAGTGGCGAGCGGCGGCTCCGGCTCCTGTTCCAGCGGCTCCTCGCCGGCTTCTGACGGCTCCGGGCCCCGCCCCGGCCGCTCGTCGACCCACGTGAAGCCGAGCTCGGCTTCGGGGCCGGCGAAGGCGCTGCGGGGCAGCGTGAGCTGATCGGGGTCGGGTCCGTAGCCCTCGCCGGCGTCGATGCCCGCCGGGCCTTCCGCGCCGCCGGTGACGCCGGCCTCGTCGGCGACGGCGGCCTGCGCGGCCGCCGCGGCTCGGCGCGCCTCGTCGATGAGCCGCCGGGTCTCGCGCGAGAACGTGGAGACCGGCGTGCGGCTGAGCTCGCCGCGTGGCAGCGCCGTGGGCACCGCGCGCCGCACGGCGTCCTCCTCCTCCGGCGCCAGCTCGCGGTCCGGCAGGCCGTGGTCGAGGTACTTGACGTAGAGCCGCGCCGACTCGCGCGAGGCGATGATGCTGATGACGACGCCGCTGCGGTAGCCGTCGAGGAGGGCGATGGCGGCGCTCTGCTGACCGCCGGAGTCGGGGAAGGCGTCGAACCGAACGACGGCGATGTTCGAGAGTGAGGCATCGAGGTCGTGCCGGTAGCGTTCGACCTCCTCAGTGAGCACGGTGACCGCCTCGCGCAGGTTCTCGACCCGGTCGTCGAGCGCCAGCGTGTACTCGACGATGTCGTCGGCGTCCCGCCGCCCGAGCACGGCCCGCTGGCCTTCGGCGAGCTCGCCCTGTCGCTTCGCCAGCCAGTACACGAGCACACCGACGACGACCACGGCCGCGAGTGCCGCCAGGGCGACGTACGGGGCTATGTCGGCGAGCAAGGCCCGCGCCTCAGAGCTGGAAGATGACCGTGTAGGTCGCCTTGTTGTTGGTGGCGACCTGTTCCTGGGGCACCGGTCCCACCTGCACGCGCAGCTTGAGCTCGGGACCGATCACCGCGGGGTCGAGCGTGAAGCCCGCGACCTTGGCCGTCTTGACCTGGTTGGCGTCGATCGTCGCGATGCTGGTCTCGAGCTTCTGGTTCTGCAGGTTGGCCTCCTCCGGCGGGATCAGGGTGATCTCGACCGGAACGTCCTTCTCGGCCACGGTACCCTGATTCTCGACGCTGACGACGAACGAGAGCTCGGTCGAGGCCGTGACCTTGTTGGTCTTGCCGGTCTCGAGCTGTTTGTCGCCGGGCTGCACCTGGACGCCGGCGAGGGCGACACCGTGGACGCCCTTCAGCGATGACGTCTTGCCCATGGTGTCGAGCAGGTTCTTCATCTTCGTGGTCTGGAAGAGGTTGGCGTTCGTGTAGTAGGTCGCGGCGGGGACGGTGACGTTGCTGACGCCCTCGTCGGCCATGACCTTCTGCGCCTGCCGGTAGAACAACGCCTGGTAGTAGGCCTCGGGGCCGGTGAAGTAGGCGCCGAGGGCGGCGAGGTTCTTGGCGGTGACGCTGCTGTCCTTGCCCTTGAGCTCGGCCTCGATGGCGTCGCGCCACAGCTTGTAGCCCTGGTTGCGGACGTCCATGCCCTGCACGAGGACGGCGTTCTCGTCCATGAGGTCGTCGGGCGGCTGGAGCTTGGCGGCCCGGTCGGCGACGGCGGTCTGGTCGCGGATCATCTCGCCGAGCAGCTTCGACATGCCCTCACGGGTGAACTTGGTGGGGTCGTTGACCATCGTCTTGAGGTCCTTGCCGACGGCGTTCGTGTCTTCGATCACCTTCTGGACCTCGGTCATGTACTCCTGGTAGGAACCGACCTTGCGGTTGTACGAGCAGCTGCGGATCCACAGGGCGAGCAGGAAGACGACGATGAAGAGGACGACGAGCGCGATCAGCAGGCGCTGGATGCGGACGGTGCGCTTGGAGCGCGGCTTGCGTTCGCGACGCTTGCCGGAGTCGCCGCCCGAGCCGCTGCCGGAACCGCCGAAACGTCCTCTCTTCTTGCCGCGGGGCGGACGGGGGCCGGAGGGGTCGCGTGGACCCTGGGGTCCGCCGCCGGCCTGCTGACCGCCGACGATGGTGGGGCTGTCGTCGTCGAAGAAGCTCACCGGGTCGCACCTCTTGCGTCGTGGTGAAGCTGTGGGATCAGTGGTGGGCGAGGCGGGACTTGAACCCGCATGCACGTAAGTGCACTAGACCCTGAACCTAGCGTGTCTGCCAATTCCACCACTCGCCCAGGATTCCTGCGCGCGTCGTCGGACACCGGAGGTGGGAACGTGACCCGCACCGAAGGTGAGACCGAGACCCCGGCAGACCGGCCGGAACGCCCGCGACAGGGATTGGATTGTACCACACCGAATACTGACGTCTGGGAGCACCCGAGGACGCCATGACCGCTCACGCCCTGCACCGATCGCCGTCCGCCGCCGCCGACTGGCGCCGGCGGTACGAGGTCGTGGGCGAGCTCGGGAGCGGCGGCTTCGCCGACGTGTACGAGGCGTTCGACCACGAGCTCGAGCGACCGGTCGCGCTCAAGGTCATCGACGAGCGCCGCGGCGTCCCGTCACGGGTCGCCCGCGAGGTCGAGGCGGCCGCCTCGCTCTCCCATATCGGCATCGTGCGGCTCTACGACGTGTTCCTCGACGACGAGCGCAGCATCCTGGTCTACGAGCTCGTCGAAGGGGACTCGATCGAGGACCTGGTGGGCGTGCTCGACGACGCCGACTCGCTCGAGGTGACGGCGCAGGTCCTCGAGGCGCTCGCCCACGCGCATGCCCAGGGCGTGGTGCATCGCGACATCAAGCCGGCCAACGTGATGCTCTCGAGTGACGGCATGGTGAAGGTGATGGACTTCGGCATCGCCCGCCTGACCGGGGCCGACACGCTCACCGCCGAGGGGGACATGATCGGCACCATCGCCTACATGTCGCCCGAGCAGGCGGCCGGCCGCCGGGTGGGCCCGGCCAGCGATGTCTACTCGACGGCGGTCATGCTGTACGAGCTGCTCACCGGCGAGCACCCGAGCCCCGGGCGTACGCCGGGCGAGCGGCTGGGGCACATCGCCGCCGGCCGGACCATCCCGCTGGCCGAGGTGCGCCCGGAGCTGCCGCCGGGCCTGCTCCAGATGATGGATGCGGCTCTGTCACCGGCGCCGGCCGACCGGCCGGCGGCGTCGGACCTGGCCGTCGCCCTGCGGCGGGTCGCCGCCAGCGGCGAGCTGCCTCGCCGCCGGCCGGTCGCGGTCGGCGATCTGTCGCGCATGCAGGGCCTGGCGGAGCGCATCGCCGGCGCCGGCCTCGCCGGCGCCTCGACCTGGTTCCTGCTCGGCCTGCTGCACGCCTATCCGGGCACGTGGCGGCTGCCGCTGGTCGCCCTGGTGCTGGCGGTCTGGACGGTCGTCCCGCCGGCGGGGCTGGCCGTCTTCCTCGGCGTGCTCGCGTTCCCGCTCTTCGACGTGTCGGTCTGGGTCGGCGTGGTGTACCTGCCGGCTGCCCTCGTCGCGCTGCTGCTCGGCAGGGGGCGGCCGGTGAGCGTGGTCTGGCCGGCGCTCGCGCTCCTGCTGATGCCGCTGTACGCGGCCCTTCTGGCGCCGGCGGTGGCCGGTGTGCTCGGCCGGGTGCGGGGGCCGCTGACGGCCGCCTGGGCCGGCGCCGCGACGGCGGCCTGGCTCACGCTGACCGGCGACGGCGGCACGATGTTCACGTTCTTCCGGCCGGCCGGCACGCGGGCCGCCGACATCGCGGCCGCCGACGGCCTGCTCGGCACGCTCGGCGGCATCGCCGCCGTCCTCGCCTCGCCGGAGGCGCTGCTGCAGGCCGGCGTGTGGGCGGTGCTCGCCGCCGCCCTGCCCCTGGCGGTCGAGGCGCCGACCCTGGGCCGGCGCCTGTGGCTCTGGGGCGCCACGATGGCCGGGCTGACACTCGCCTGCGCCTTCCTTCCGACTCTCGTGCCGGGGAGCTCGATCGCCGTCACCGGTCTCCTGCTCAATGTGAGCGTCGTTGCGGTGGTAACATTGGCTGTCACGCTGCCGGGGCTTCCGGCGGCCGCTCCACACGGACATCCAAGCGCGGTCGGCGGGGGAGACACACATGGTGTTCAAGAAGCTTGAGCGCAAGTTGGAGAAGGCGGTCGAGGGCACCTTCGGTCGTACCTTCAAGGCCAGCGTCCAGCCGGTCGAGCTGGCCCACAAGCTCGCCAAGGAGATGGGAGACAACAAGACCGTCAGCGTCTCCCGCGTCTACGTACCGAACGTCTACGAGGTCTACCTCGCCTCCGAGGACTTCCAGCACTTCAAGGCCTTCGAGGCCGACCTCTCGCGGGAGCTCTCCTCGTATCTGAGCGCCCACGCCCAGCGGGAGGGGTGGACGCTGGTCGCGCCGCCGGTGATCGAGCTCTATTCCGACGACGCGCTGCGGCTGGGCGAGTTCGGGATCGCCACGCGGATGGAGACGGGACCGGAGCAGGCGATGGCCCCGCCGGTCCAGCCGGACGGGTTCGCGCAGACGGTGGTCGCCCCGCAGGCACAGCCTGTGCCGCAGCCGGCCCCGACGATCGGCGCGCTGACCATCGGCGGCGAGATCCACGAGCTCGCCGCCGAGTCCACCGTCATCGGCCGCAGCCGTCGCTGCGATGTCGTGCTCGCCGATCCCAACATGTCGCGGCAGCACGCCGAAGTGCGCCGGCAGGGCGACGTCTACACGCTGGTGGACCTCGAGTCGACCAACGGCGTCTACGTGAACGGCCGCCGGGTGCGGACGGCCGTCCTGCAGCAGGGTGACGTCGTCGAACTGGGCTCGGCCCGCCTGCGCTTCGAAAGGCATCCGTGCTAGACATCCTTCTGCTCGCCCTGCAGATCGTCACCCTCGTATTGCTGTTCCTCTTCATCTGGTGGGTGGTCCGCTCGGCGCGCAGCGATCTCGACCGCAGCGCCCAGCGACCTCCGCCGCAGACCGCCGGCTGGGACGGCCGGAGCGTCGGGCCCCCGGCGGGCGGCTACGCGCCGCCGCCCCGGACCGAGCCGGCGCCCTCCGCGCCGGTGGCGGTCGCCGACTGGGCCGCCCGCCCGGAGCCGGCCGACTTCTCCGACCGGCCCGCGTCCGGCGACGATGCAGCCCTCGGCCGAGACGTCGCGCCGCCGGCCGACCTCCCGGTCGCGCCGATCATGGCGGCGGGCGCCGGCGCTGCCGCCGCAGAGGCGGCCGCCGAGGCACCCCTCGACCAGACGGCCGGCAGAGAGACCGGCGGCCCCGCGTCCGGCGCCGCCGCTCCGCACGCCGGGAACGCCGCCGCCGACGTCCAGCCCCGTCTGGTCGTCGAGAGCAGCCCGGTGCTCGACAAGGGCAGCGAGCTCGATCTCGGCCGCTGGCTCGGGATGGGCCGCTCGCCGGCCAGCGACGTCCCGCTCGACGACCCCTTCGTCTCCGCCACCCATGCCCGCGTCGGCCGTCGCGACGGCATCACGTTCGTCGAGGACCTCGGCAGCACCAACGGGACCTTCGTGAACGAGCGCCGGGTGAGCCAGGAGGAGCTGCGACCGGGCGTCCGTCTGCGGGTGGGCGAGACCGTCTTCCGGTACGAGGAGTGAACTTGGCTCGTCCGTTCTTCCCGCAAGCGGAGGCGCGTCCTCCGCGGGAGTCGTCGTGATGCTGGCCGCCCGCTATGCAGCGCGCTCGGACATCGGCCTGTCCCGGCAGACCAACGAGGATTCCTGGCTGGCGCGACCGCCGGTGTTCGCGGTCGCCGACGGCATGGGCGGCGCCCGGGCCGGCGAAGTCGCCTCGCGTGTCGCCCTGGAGACGTTCGCGACCGGCGTCGCGGACCTCGACCCGCGCGACCGTGGCGGCGCCGGCGAGGTGCTGCTCTCCGCCGCCGAGGAGGCCAACCGCCGTGTGTGGGAGCTCTCCACCGAGCACGCCTCCACGGCCGGCATGGGGACCACCCTCACGGCGCTGGCGCTCTGTTCGGACGCCGCCCGCCTCGTGCACATCGGCGACAGCCGCGCCTACGCGCTGCGCGACGAAGTCCTCACCCAGCTCACCGATGATCACTCGCTGGTCGCCGAGATGGTCCGCGGCGGGGAGCTCACCGTCGAAGAGACGGCCACCCATCCCCTGCGCAGCGTCCTGAGTCGGGCGCTCGGGACCGAGCCGGAGCCGACCTTTGACCTGCTTGACGTCGACCTGCGGGCCGGCGACACGATCCTCCTCTGCAGCGACGGGCTCACCGGGCCGGTGGCGGACGAGCGCATCGCGGCGCTGCTCGCGGGCGCGGACCCCGAGCAGGTCGCCCAGGCGCTCGTCGCCGAGGCGCTCGAGAGCGGCGGACCGGACAACATCACCGTCCTGGTCATCCGGGTCGAGGAGTTCACGCAGGCCGACCGCGCGTCCGGCGCCGCGGCCGCTGCTGCGGCCACGGCGGGTACTGCCGCCGCAGCCGGTGCCGCCGGCGCCGGCGTGGGCGACGCCGAGCAGGTCGGCGGCGCCGCGCGGGAGAGTGACGAGGAGGGGGCGGAGCCGATCGCCGCCGGCACCGGCGACGAGGGCCCGGCCGACGAGAGCGCCGCCGACGAGGACCCGGTTGCCGCACCGGGCGCCGACGAGAGTCCGGCCGCGGCGCGGCCGGACGTGGCCGAGGATGCGTCGCTCACCATGGCGATGCCGGCGGTCGCCGCCGCCGCGAGACCGGCTCCTGAAGCCGGCGACACGGCCGTGTCGGGCGCCGCCACGTCATCGGAGACAGGCGCGTCGCCCGGAGCGGCCGGCGCGGCGCCGGGTGGGAAGACACGGGGCGCGGCGCCGGAGAAGGAGGCCGCCGCCCGGCCACGCCGACGCTGGCGCGGGCGGCTGATCGCCGTCCTGGTCGCCGTGGTCGTGCTCGCCGGCGGGGTGCTGGCCGCCGGCCAGCTGGAGTGGGTCGGGGTGGCGGACGACGGCGTCGTGACCGTCTACCGCGGCGTCCCGTGGGAGTTCGCCGGCCTGCGGCTTTACAGCGAGCACGACCGTTCGCCGATGGTGTACTACGAGCAGCTGCCGGCGGAGCAGCAGCGGCAGGTCGACGCGCATTCGGTCGGCTGGCGAGGGTCCGGTGAGGACCTGCTCGATCGCCTGGGGTCGGCGCCGTGACGAGTCCCCGCAACCGTGAGCTGGCGTTCCTCGTGCTGGCCGCCGCCATCTCGGTGGCCGCCTACGTCTCCGTCTACACCGGCCAGTTCCGGGAGATCAACCGCTGGTCGCTGGTCTTCGCCGGCATCTACATCCTGATCTTCGCGGTGCTGCACGTGGTGATGCGGCTGCGGCTGCCGCTGGCCGACCCGTACCTTCTGCCGGCCGCCGCCCTGCTCACCGCCCTCGGGCTGGCCGAGATCTACCGCATCTCGCCCGACCTGGCGCTGCTCCAGGGACGCTGGCTGGTCGCCGGGGCGGTCGTGTTCATCCTCACCGTCCTGGTCATCCGCGACCCCCTCAAGCTCGACCAGTACCGCTACATCATCGGCGCCCTCGGCCTGCTGCTCCTCGTGATCACCATCGTGCTCGGCACCGAGATCAACGGGGCCAAGCTGTGGCTGCGGTTCGCCGGCTTCTCGTTCCAGCCGTCGGAGTTCGCCAAGATCTGCATCGTCGTCTTCCTCGCCGGCTATCTCAACGACAAGAAGGAGCTGCTCAGCGTGCCGACCGGCAAGCTGCTCGGCATGCCGGCCCCGCGCATCCGCTACTTCGGCCCGCTGCTCGTCATGTGGGCCCTGTCGATCCTGCTCCTGGTGTTCATGCGCGACTTCGGCATGTCGCTGCTGCTGCTGACGATCTTCATCGCCCTCATCTACATGGCGACCTCGCGGCTCATCTACGCCGTCAGCGGCATGGCGCTGTTCGCCGTCGGCGCCTTCCTCACCTACCAGTTCGTGCCCCACGTCCAGGACCGAGTCGCCATCTGGATCGACCCGTGGGCGACCGCCGACACGACCGGCTACCAGGTCCTGCAGTCGCTGTTCACCATGGCCGACGGAGGTGTGCTGGGGCAGGGCATCGGCCGCGGGTTCCTGCTGTTCCCGGACGGCCAGCCTGTCGTCCCGTTCATGCAGACCGACTTCATCTTCTCGGCCCTCGCCAACGAGCTCGGGACGCTGGGCGCCGTCGGGGTCATCCTCTGCTTCCTGCTGTTCTGCTGGCGCGGCTTCCACATCGCTGTCAGCGCCACCGACGGGTTCACCAAGCTGCTCGCGGCCGGCCTCTCGGCCGCCTTCGCCATGCAGACGTTCATCATCATCGGCGGCGTCACCCGGCTGATCCCGCTGACCGGCATCACGCTGCCGTTCGTCAGCTACGGCGGCAGCTCGCTGCTGGCGAACCTCATGCTGATGGCGCTGCTGCTGATGGTCTCGCAGAGGTCGCAGGCGGTGCGCGAGGCGGCGCCGGCCGCGGCGCAGCCGGCGCTCGGGATGGGCTGAGCCGTGGACAAGGCCGTCATCCGCACCTTCACCGTCATGGTCGTCCTCTTCGCGGCGCTGGTCGCCAACGTCGTGTACATCCAGGTGATCCGCGCCGGCTCGCTCCAGGACGACCCGGAGAACAGGGCCCGCATCCTCCAGGAAGCCCGCATGAAGCGAGGGCGCATCCTCGCCTACGACGGGTCGGTGATCGCCGGCTCGCGAAAGGTCGAGGGCTACTGGCAGCGCACCTATCCCAAGGGGGCCTTCGCGCCCCAGACCGTCGGCTACAGCTCGCTGCGGTACGGACGCAGCGGCATCGAGGCCGGCATGGACGACTACCTCACCGGCACGGCGGCCGACCTCGGCATCCAGAGCTGGCTGGAGCGGCTGCTCGACAAGCCGACGCGGGGGGCCGACGTGCGGCTCACGCTCGTGCCGTCGGTCCAGCAGGCGGCCCAGGAGGCGCTGGCCGGCCAGAAGGGCGCCGTCGTCGCCCTCGACCCGGTGACCGGGGCGGTCATCGCCTGCGTCTCGCTGCCCGGCTACGCGCCGGGGACCCTCACGCGCGACTTCGGCAAGCTGAGCAAGGACCAGGACGCGCCGCTGCTCGACCGGGCGCTGCAGGGCCTCTACACGCCCGGCTCTTCGTTCAAGGTACTCACCGCGGCGGCGGCGCTGCAGACGGGGGCGGCCACCCCCGATTCCGTCTACGACGACACCGGCAGCTACGAGGTCGGGGGCGGCAAGGTGACGAACTACGGCGACGCCACCTTCGGCAGGAACACGTTCACCGAGGCGCTCACGTACTCCATCAACACCACCTTCGCGAAGGTCGGCAACGACCTCGGCCGCGAGCGGCTCATCGCGTACATGGAGCGGTTCGGCTTCTGGGCCCGGCCGCCGCTGGAGGTGCCGGAGGACCAGGTTGCGGTGAGCGCCCGCTACCGGGGCGGCCGGATGCTCGAGCCGGGGGCGCCGATGGACGATCTGGCGGTCGCCTGGGCGGCGGTCGGCCAGGAGCAGGTGCAGGCCACCCCGCTGCAGATGGCGCTCGTCGCGGCCGGCGTCGGCAACGGCGGCCGGGTGATGACGCCGTACCTCGTCGACCGCGTGATCACCGCCGACGGGCGCGAGGTGCGGGTGACGAAGCCGAAGGTGTGGCGTGGCGCCTTCGAGGTCGCGCCGGCGCTCGAGCTGAACGACATGATGCAGAAGGTCGTCGTGGAGGGTACCGGCACGGCGGCGGCGCTGGCCGACGTCAAAGTCGCCGGTAAGACCGGCACGGCGGAGTCCGGCGACGCCAACACGGCCTGGTTCATCGCGTTCGCGCCGGCCGACACCCCGCGCGTGGCCGTCGCGGTGACCATCGAGGGTACCCAGGCGACGGGCGGGGAGGTGGCGGCGCCGGTCGCCGCGGCCGTCCTGCGAGCGGCGCTGGCGGCGCCCTCCCTGCCGTGAAGCGGTAGAATCGCGCGGCGACGGAATGAAAGCGACGCACCGAGGCAGCGGATCCCCATGACCGACGAGTTCCAGCAGGGCCACGTGATCGGCGAGCGCTACCGGGTGCTCGGCACGCTCGGCCGCGGCGGCATGGCCACGGTCTATCTGGCCGAGGACCTCACCCTCGGTCGGCGGGTCGCCATCAAGGTGCTGCATCGCAAGTTCGCCGAAGACGCCAAGTTCGTGGAGCGCTTCCGCCGCGAGGCGAAGGCGGCCGCCGGCCTCAACCACCCCAACGTCGTCGGTGTCTACGACTGGGGCAGCATCGGGGCCCAGAACTACATCGTCATGGAGTACGTCCACGGCGAGACCCTCAAGGACCGCATCCGTCGTCAGGGACGGCTGGAGCCGCGCGAGGCGGCGGCGATCGGGACGGAGCTGCTCTCGGCCCTGGGCGCCGCCCACGCCCGCGGCATCATCCACCGCGACGTCAAGTCCCAGAACATCCTCCTCGACGACGAGGGCCGCGTGAAGGTCGCCGACTTCGGCATCGCGCAGGCCGGCGACCCGTCGATGACCGAGGCGGGCTCCATCCTCGGCACGGCCCAGTACCTGGCGCCGGAGCAGGCCCGGGGCGAGCCGGTCGACGAGCGGTCGGACCTCTACTCGGTCGGGGTCGTCCTCTACGAGATGCTCACCGGGACGGTGCCGTTCAAGGGCGACAGCTCGGTGACCGTCGCCCTCAAGCACGTCAACGAGCGGGCCCCCGAGCCGGTCGAGTTCGTGCCGACGCTGCCGTACCAGTTCAACCAGATCGTCCTCAAGGCGCTGGCGAAAGACCCGTCGCAGCGCTACGCGAACGCGGCCGAGTTCGCCGCCGACCTGCACGCGGCCGTCACCGGCGGACCGGTGCTGGCCGCCGCCTACGACCCGAGCCTCTCGCCGACCCAGGTCGTCGGCGCGACGCTGGCCGCCGAGGGCGCCACCCGGGTGATGACGGCCCGCGACCGGGCCGCCGCCCGTGCTACCACGAGCCCGGCGCGCGACCGCGGCCGCCGCAAGAAGCGGCCGCCGTGGTGGCTGTGGCTGCTCATCGCGCTGGCCGCGGTGGCGTTCATCGTCGCCGGCATCTTCATCGTGCGGGCGATCTCGGGCGGCGGCAGCGTCGTGCCAAGGGTCGTTGGCCTCGAACAGGCGGCCGCGACCTCGCGCCTCCAGGCGGCCGGGTTCACCGTCAAGGTCGACACCGGGTACTCCGACGACTACGAGGAGGGCGTCGTCTACGACCAGCAGCCGAAGCCGCAGACGGAGCTTCGCGAAGGCGGCACGGTCGAGATCTGGGTGAGCCAGGGCCCGACGACGGTCGAGCTGCCGGACTTCAGCGGCGAGACCCCGGAGGCGGTGGAGAAGTGGCTCGCCGACAACGACCTCCAGGCCGAGCGCAAGACCGGCCAGAACGCCGAGGTCGAGAGAGGGCTCGTGTACCAGACGAAGCCGGGCGCCGGCGAGTCGGCCAAGCGCGGGAGCACGGTCACCTACTGGGTCAGCAGCGGCGTGCGGCAGGTGGAGGTGCCGGACCTGAGCGGCATGAGTGTCGATAACGCCGCCGCCGCGCTCCAGGCGGTCGGGCTCGAGCTCGGGTCGACGTCGGAGCAGGAGAGCACCGAGGTGCCGGCGGGCGTCGTGATGGGGCAGGACCCCGGCGCCGGCACGAGCGTCGACAGGGGCACGGCCGTGAACATCCTCGTCAGCAGCGGTCCTCCCGCACCCCCGGAGGTCGAGGTGCCCACCGTGGTGACGATGAACGAGGCGACGGCCCGGGCCACCCTTGAGGGCCAGGGCTTCACCGTCGTGGTCGTGTACGTGAGCGGCGGCGAGCCGGCGGGCACCGTCGTGAGTCAGACTCCCGCCGGCGGGACGATGGCCCTCGAGGGCTCCGAGGTCACCATCGAGGTCGACAACGACTGAACCGTCGGTGCCCGGCGCGGCACGCCGGAGGACGGAGTCCTTGCCCGGTCGCCCGGGTGCGGTGTACCGCCGGCGCTCGTTGACAGGGCGGACGACCCGTCGGTATCGTCGCCGGTGTCCCACTGAAGCACGAGGGACCGGGAGCGAGTGGACGACGATCCGGGGCCGCTGGCCCTCTCAGACTTCGAGTCGATGACGGTCGTCGACGCCGAGGGCGTCGAGGTCGGCGAGATCGTCGACGTGGTCGTCGACATGGCCGCGGGGCCGCCCGTCGTCACTGCCTTCTTCATCCTCCGCGACGACGGTCAGCTGGCCGCCAGCTGGGCGCAGGTGGCGGCCATCGACGTCGACGAGGAGCGGATGGAGCTGGGGGTGGCACTGGCGCGCGTGAAGCCGGCGACGCTCCGCGGCGACGAGCTGGCGCTGGTCGACGCCGTGCTCGACAAGGAGGTCCTGGACATGCGGGACCGCCGCTTCGTGCGCGTCCAGGACGTCCTGCTCGAGCCGCGCGACGGTCGTCTCGTGCTGGGCGGCATCGACGTCAGCAGCGGCGCCGTCATGCGCCGCATGGGGCTCGGGTTCCTCGCCGGCCGGCGGCGCCGCAAGCCCGAGGACGTCGTCCCCTGGGACGACGTCAACCTCATCTCGCTCCGTCTCTCGCGCCTCAACTTCGTCGACGCGTTCGCGGAGGTCGCCGACATGCATCCGGCCGATGTGGCCGACGTCGTCAGCCAGGTCGATCCGCGCCAGCGGGCGGCCGTCCTCGGCGCTCTTGACACGCGGCTCGCCGCCGACACGCTGGAGGAGATGGAGCCGGAGCTCCGCGGCGCCGCCCTTCTCGAGATGGAGCAGCGCAAGGCGGTGGCGGTGCTGGCCGAGATCGACCCGGACGAGGCGGCGGATATCCTCTCCGAGCTCCCCGGCGACGACGCCGAGCGGCTCCTCGCCGGTCTGCCGACCTCGGAGGCGGCGATGCTGCGCGACCTCGCCGGCCATCCCGAGCACTCGGCCGGCGCGCTCATGACGACCGACTTCGTCACCGTCTCCCGCGGCCTCGACGCCGGCGGCGCCCTCACCCGCATCCGCGACGAGCAGCCGGAGGAGCAGTCCCTCTCGCTCGTCTTCGTCGTCGACGACGAGGGCCGCCTGCTGGGGGTCCTCAGTCTGGCCGAGCTGGTGCTCGCCGACCCGGCCGCCCGTCTCGATCAGCTCATGGAGGACGACGTCGTCAGCGTCTCGGCCGAGACCGGGGAGGAGGAGGTCGCTCGTCTGATGACGCACTACAACCTGCTGGCCCTGCCGGTCGTCGACGAGGACCGGCGTCTCGAGGGCATCGTGACGCTCGACGACGCGCTCGAGGCCCTGCTGCCGGACGAGTTCAAGCAGCGGCTGCCGCGTCTGTTCCGCTGAGCCGTCGTCGCTCGACGACGGGACGCTCCGGTCCGTTTCGCGCCTCGAGCCTCCGGCTCCAGTCTTCGACGTCAGACAGGCTGCGCCGCGGGGAGGCCCTCCAGTCGTTCCACCAGCCGGGCCCAGCGAGGGCTGGCGACGAGCGTCGCCAGTTCCAGACGGTAGAGGTGGACGTCGCCGCAGCCGCGTACGCTCCGGAAGCCGCTCCCCTCCAGCACCTCGTGGTTGAAGAGGTTCTGGTCACGCAGGTAGCCGCGGAAGCGGTCGTCGGCGCTGGTCGGCCGCAGCGCGTACGCCTCGACGGTGCTCACCCGGTGCTGCTTGAGCGTCGCCTCGAGGTCCTGCAGCAGGCGGTGGAAGCCGGGGAGGAACTCGTCGTCGTAGAGGAAGGCGCACGTCAGCAACCAGGCGTCGGCGCTGGGCGGTCCGCCCGGCAGACTCCATGCGTAGGGCAGCAGTCCCGTCGGCGCCGCCTGGAGGGTGCCGAGGACGGCGTCGTCGTGGTCGAGCAGGACCTTGCCGAAGAGACCGACCTCGAACTCGACGGCGTGTTCCCAGGCGTTCCGGTCGACAGAGCAGCGGCGGTCCGGCCGCTGCCACCAGGTGCAGGCGTCGCAGCACGGCGCCAGCAGGTCGCGCGTCGTGGTGTCGAGGTCCAGCGTCCTCACGCCGCCGCGGGTCAGGCCTTGTCGGCGAGATCGTCGACGAAGACGCGCACCTCGGCCGGCGGCGCGCCGAGTCGCTCGTCGGCCAGCGTGTGAAGGGCCGCGAGGGCGGCGTCGACGATGGGGGGGATCGGCCGCCCGGCGGCCAGCACGAGGTGCACCTCGAGCAGCGGCACGCGGCGGTCTGTGAGCAGGCGCACCGGGCCGTGCCACTCGAGCCTGACCCGCTCGCCGAGAGCCTGGAGCGGGTTGCGGTGCAGGTCGACGACGCCGGGCACGTCCCGGACGGCTTCCCAGACGGCGGTCGTGAGCTCCTCGGTGCTCATCGGCGGGTGCTGCTTCTCGGTCACGGACGCCTCGTCGTCGGTGTCGGCTGTCACGGGGCGGAAGGCCCGTCCACCGGATTATGCCACGGCTGCCGGCCGGGGCGTGTCGCGGCCGTGCGGCGACCTCGATCCAAACCGCGCCGTACCCGCGTCATCGTTTGCCTGCCCCCTGAGTGCTCTCTATACTCACGCCACTCGCAACCGGCCGTGCAGTCGAGCGACCTGCCGGGTGCGGGCCGACACCCATGGACGACCGAGCGCCACAGACCCGTGATGTCCTCTACTGCGCCGAGTGGGTGCTGCCGGTGGCGGCACCCCCGCTGCGCGGCGGGTCGGTGCTCGTCCACGGCGATATCATCGCCGAGGTGGGCCCGGCGCTGGAGCTGGCCGCCGCGAACCCGCAGGCCGAGGTCGTCGACTTCGGTCCATCGGTGCTCATGCCGGGCTTTGTCAACGCCCACTGCCACCTCGAGTACGCGACCTTCCGCGGCATCTTCGACGACGAGGAGTTCGGCGACTGGATCGTCAGCCTCGTCGACGCCAAGGCGGCGCTCTCGCCCAGCGACTACGTGCACAGCGCCCTGCTCGGCGCGTCCGAGTGCGTCTCGTCCGGCATCACGACCATCGCCGACACCGCCTTCGGCGGCGAGACGCTGCTGGCCGCCAGCCAGGCCGGATTGCGCGGTCGCCTCTACCTCGAGGTCTTCGGCATCGACGACCTCCGCCTCGACCAGACGATGGCCGAGATCGAGGCGCGGCTCGAGGGCGCCCGCGCCGCCGCCTCGCCGCGCATCGAGATCGGCATCGCGCCGCACGCGCCCTACACGGTCTCCGCCCGTCTCTACCAGACCATCGCCGCCTACGCGCGCGAGAACGGCCTCAAGGTGGCCAGCCACGTCGCCGAGAGCCGCGAGGAGCTCACCTACATCCGCTCGGGGTCCGGCAAGTTCGCCCACGACTTCCGCGAGAAGGTGGGCTGGGAGCGCATGCTGGTGCAGCCGTACGGCGTGAGCCCGATCAAATATCTCCAGCAGTGGGGCGTGTTCGACGAGGACTTCCTCGCCGTCCACTGCGTCCAGGCCTCGCCCGACGACATCCGTATCCTGGCGTCGAAGCGGGCGGCGGTGGCGCACTGCCCCAAGAGCAACGCCAAGCTGGGCTGCGGCGTGGCGCCGCTGGCCGAGATGCTCCATCAGGGAGTGAGGGTCGGGTTCGGCACCGACAGCCCCGCCTCCAGCAACATCATGGACATGTTCGACGAGATGCGCACGGCGCTGTTCCTCCACCGGGCGATCGGCCGCGACGTGTCGGTGCTCACCGCCGAGAAGTGCATCTACATCGCCACGCTCGGCGCCGCCGACGCGCTCGGCATGGCCGAGGCCGTCGGGTCGCTGGAGCCGGGCAAGCAGGCCGACCTCATCGCGGTCGACATCTCGCGCTCCCACTTCGCTCCGGTCACCGATCCGTGTTCGGCACTCGTCTACGGCGCCAACCAGGACGACGTCACGTTCGCGTGCGTCGGCGGCGAGGTCCTGTACCGCGACCGCGAGCTGCTCACCCTCGACGCCGAGGCGGTCCGCGCCGGCGGCATCGAGGTGCGGGAGAAGCTGCACGCCAAGGTGAGCGAGGGCGTCGACGTCGGCGCCGAGGACTCCGGCTGGTGGCATCCGGCCGGCGCGCCGGCCGCCGGTACGTCAGACGGCGCCCAGCGGCGCTGAGGAGGGCCGGTGCTCCTCGATCGCAAGAAGGTCAAGTTCTGGCAGAAGATCATCTTCGGCTTCATGGCCTTCCTGATGGTCGGGTTCGGCATCAGCATCAGCGCCATCATGGGCGCTTTCCCGGGCTGCGGCGCTCAGGGGCCCGCGTCGGCCGAGGAGCGCATCGAGGAGCTGCAGGTGCGGCTCGAGGCGAGCCCGAGCAGCGCGGCGACGCTCCTGGCGCTCGCCGAGGCGTACCAGCAGGTCGCCGCCCAGGAGCCGCAGGGCTCAGACAGGCAGATCACCGCCTGGGACCAGGCGGCGCAGTACCAGGAGCTCTACGTCGAGCAACTGGAGGAGGCGGTGAAGGGCAGCGACGACCCGGCCGACATCAACGATCTGGTCACCGCGTACGAGACGCTGGGGTCGCTCTACACGAACCTCGGCGACGTCGGGTCGGTGGTCACCGTCTACGGCAAGCTGACCGATCTGGTCCCCAACGACGCCGACAACTACCTGTTCTACGGCCAGGCGGCCCAGAACGCCGGCCAGACCGACCTTGCCATCCTCGCCTATCGCAAGTACCTTGAACTGGAGCCGGACTCGCAGTTCTCCGACGATGTGAGGGCTCTGCTCGAGGAGCTGACCGGAGAACCGGTGCCGGCGCCCTCGCCGACAGACGGAGGGTGAGCATGGACGATCGACCCCGGGACGCGGGACGCGAGAGCGAGCCCGTCGTGGAGAGCGTGCCTTTCAGCATCAGCCGCGGGATCCTCGGCGACGGCATCGGCCTCATCGTGCTCGGCGGCGAGGTCGACATCTCCAGCGCGCCGCGGTTCAAGGAGGAGTTCGAGGAGCTGATCGGTGCCGGCCACGCCGACATCGTCATCGACCTCAAGGGCGTCACGTTCATCGACTCGAGCGCCCTCGGCGTGCTCGTCGGGGCCGTGCGCCGGCTGCATCCGCTCGGCGGCCGTCTGGTCGTGGTGGCCGAGGGCCACGCCGTCATGCGACCGGTCACGCTGACCGGCCTCGACCAGGTCTTCACGGTGGTGTCCACGCGCGACGACGCGCTGGGAGTCTTCACCGGCTGACACCGGGCGTGGCCTCCGCGATGGTGTATCCTTGCCCGCCGTGCCGCCCGGCCCGCGACGGCGCCTCCACCCACTGCGACCAGAAGGCAGGACATGCCCGGTAAGCTCCTCATCGTCACGGAGAAGGACATGGCGGCCCGCAAGATCGCCGACATCCTCGGCGACGACGTGAAGGTCAGCCGTCACGGCTCCGGACGTCAGAAGGTGAACTCGTACGCGTTCACCTGGCAGGATCGTGAGGCGGTCGCGGTCGGTCTGCGCGGACACGTCATGCGCACCGCGTTCCCCGGCACGTACAAGCGCTGGAGCCTGAAGAACCTGCAGCAGATGATCACCGACCCCGACTTCGCATGGGTCGTCGACGGCGGCAGCAGGACCGTGCTCTCGGCCCTGCGGGCGGCCGCCAGGGGCGCCGAGGAGCTCATCATCGCGACCGACTACGACCGCGAGGGCGAGCTGATCGGCAACGAGGCGCTGGCCATCCTCTCCGGCGAGGCGCTCAAGCAGCACCCCAAAGGAGAGGCCCCCGCGAAGAAGCGCAAGAAGGGCGCCGAGCCGCCGCCGGACCCGGACCCGGACGGCAACGGTACCCCGCACGTGCGGGCGATGCTGAAGCGGGCGGTCGTCGACCGCCATCACCGGGTGCGCTACTCGGCCCTCATCGCCGACGACGTGCTGGCCGCCTTCGACAAGCCCACCACGCTCGACTTCGATCTCGCCGACGCGGCCCGCGCCCGCCAGGACATCGACCTCCTCTGGGGCGCCGTCCTGAGCCGGTTCGTCTCGCTCGCCTCATACCGCTACGGCTCGTCGTACCTGTCCGTCGGCCGTGTCCAGACCCCGACGCTGCGGCTCATCGTCGACCGCGAGCGGGAGCGCCGCGCCTTCGTGCCGGTGCCCTACTGGGAGGTCTGGGCCGACCTCGAACGGCAGGACGAGCGGCTGAGCGTCGCCCACGTCCACGGCCGCTTCCTCGAAGAGGAGAGGGCGAAGGCCGCGGTCAGCGGCGCCGACGAGGACGAGGCGACAGTCACCGAGTACCAGACGCGGGAACGCTCGTCGAAGGCGCCGACACCGTTCAACACCACCTCCCTCATGGCCGCCGCCTCGTCGATCGGCGTGTCGCCGTCGCGGGCCATGCGGGCGGCGGAGTCGCTGTACCTCGACGGTCTGATCAGCTACCCCCGCACCGACAACACGGTCTACCCGAAGTCGCTCGATCTGCGGGGGGTGGCGGAGTCGCTGACCGGGTTCGCGCCGGTGGCCGACGCGGCGCGCAAGGTAGCCGGGGCGGCCCAGCTCACGCCGACCCGCGGTGGAAAGCGCAGCAGCGACCATCCGCCGATCTACCCGGTATCGGCGCCGCACTCGGCGCTCGACGGCGACCGCGGCAAGGTCTACGAGCTCGTCGCCCGCCGCTTCCTCGCCACCCTCATGGGCCCGGCCCGCATCGAGGGCCAGAAGCTCGAGCTGCGCATCGGCAGCGAGAAGTTCGTGGTCCGCGGGAGCCGGGTCGCCGCGCCGGGCTACCTGGCCGTCTACGGCAAGTACGTCGCCGACCGCGAGAAGCCGCTGCCGCAGGTCGAGCCGGGTGACCGTTTCGAAGTGAGGAAGGTGCGGCTGGAGAGCAAGCAGACCCAGCCGCCCGGCCGGCTCAGCCAGGGTACCCTCATCGAGAAGATGGAGGAGCTCGGTCTCGGCACCAAGGCGACCCGGGCCGAGATCATCCAGCGCCTCTATGACCGCACCTACGTGCTCGGCAACCCGCTCGAGCCGACCGACCTCGGCATGTCGCTCATCGACGCCTTCGACGCGGCCATGGCGGACGCACCTGTCGACATCAGCTCGCCGACGATGACCTCCCGGCTCGAGGCCGACATGGACCGCATCAGCGAGGGCGAGCTCCGCTGGCAGGACGTACGCACCGAGAGCCAGAAGATGCTCGAGACCGTATGGAAGCTGCTGGACGGCTCGATCGAGGATGTGCGCGGCGCCATCCTCGAAGCGGTGCGCCGCGACCAGACGCTCGGCACCTGCAAGGCGTGCGGCGGCGAGATCGTCGCCGTGGTCAACCCCAAGAGCCGCAAGCGGTTCGCGGCCTGCCGCGGCCTGCCCGAGGAGAAGAGCGAGACCGAGGCTGCCGGCGTCGGGGAGTCTTCCGCCGCCGGTGAGCCGCAGCCGGGTACTGCCGCTGTCGCCGTTGCGCAGAGCGCACCGGCCGCCGATGACGACGCCGCGGAGGCGAAGACGCCCAGGCGTCGCGGCTGCGGCCAGACCTTCCCCCTGCCGCCGTTCGGCCAGCTGGCGAGCACCGGCAAGGCGTGTCCCGAGTGCGGCTGGCCGCTGATCCGCGTCGTCGGCAAGCGCGGGTCGCGAGAACAGTGCATCGACTACTACGGCTGTCCGAGCAACGAGGCCGTCCGGGAGCGGCGCGCCGCTCGTCGGGCGGCGGCCGGAGAGAAGGCCGGGAAGGGTGCCCGTCGTGGCCGGCGAGGAAAAGAGTGACGAGCGGCAGGCGCCGCCAGGTCGCGGCGCCCTGATCGCCCTCGAGGGCGTCGACGGCTGCGGCAAGTCGACGCAGGCCCGGCGACTGGCGCGGACGCTGGCGGACCTGGGTCTCGAGGTCGGCCCCGCGGACGACCCCGGCGGGGTCGTGCGCGAGCCCGGCGGCACACCGCTGGCCGAGGGCGTCCGCGAGCTGCTGCTCCATCGCGACCACGGCGTCCATCCGTGGGCGGAGGCGCTGCTGTACGCCGCCGCCCGCTCCCAGCTGGCGCATGAGGTCCTGCTGCCGGCGCTCGACGCCGGCCGGGTGCTCGTCCTCGACCGCTACGTCGACTCCTCGCTCGCCTATCAGGGCTACGCGCGCGGCCTCGGTATCGAGGCGGTGCTGGGTGTGAACCTGGCCGCGACCGGGGGGCTCCTGCCCGGGCTGTCGATCGTCCTCGACCTGGACCCGGGTGACGCGGCCGCCCGGCCCGGCGGCCCTCCCGATCGCATCGAGGCCGAGGGCGAGGCGCTGCAGGCGCTGGTCGCCGCCGGCTATGCGGAGCTGGCCCGAAGGTATCCCGACCGCGTCCGGACCATCGACGGCTCCGGCTGCGTCGCCGAGGTCGCCGGGCGCGTCGACGCCGTCGTGCTGCCGTGGCTGCGCGAGCGCGGCCTGCTGCCGTCGCCGGCCGGCGAGGCGTGAGCGCGGTGTTCACCGATCTGCTCGGGCAGGCGTCGGTCGCCGAGCGCTTCTCGGAGGCGCTGCGCGACCGGCGAGCCGGCCGAGGGGCGCTGCACCACGCCTATCTCTTCACCGGCATCGAGGGCCTCGGCAAGCGGGCATTCGCCGAAGAGTTGGGTGCCCTGATCGTGGCCGGCGACGACGACGATGCCTACGAGCGGGCCCGGCGCGGCGTCCACCCCGACCTGAACGTGATCGAGCGGCAGGGCGACCTAATCCGCCGCGAGCAGGTGGACCCGATCGTCGCCGACCTGAGCCTCAAGCCGTTCATGGCTGAGGACCGGGTCTGGGTGCTGCCGGAAGCCGAGAAACTGCACGCGGCGGCCGCCAACAAGCTGCTCAAGAGCCTCGAGGAGCCGCCGCCTCACGTCGTGTTCCTGCTCGCCAGCGACGAGGAGGAGCGGCTGCTGCCGACGATCGTCTCGCGCTGCGAGGTCGTGCCGTTCGAGCCTGTCCCGAGGGAGCTTCTGCTTGGACTGCTCCGGGAGCGGACGGAGCTCGCCGACGAGACCCGCGAGGCCATCGCCGCCCTGGCCGGCGGCTCGCCGGGCAGGGCGCTGCGGTTGGCGGACGACGCCGCCGGCCCCGACCGGCGTGGGATGCTCGTCGACGCGACCGTGACGGCGCTTAGGGGGCAGCCGGCCGCCGAGCGGGTCGTGGCGCTCGTCAAGGACTACGAGGAGGAGGTCACGGCGGCTGTGAAGGAGCGTCTCGCGTCCGATATCGCGGTGGCGGAGGCGTCGCTGCCGGACGAGCGCGACCGCGCCTGGCGGATCGACCAGCTGGAGCTCCGGGCCAAGCGCGATACGACCCGAGAGACGCGCAGGGTGGTGCTCTGGTGCCTCGATGTCGTCATCGCCGTCCTTCGCGACGCGTGGGTGGCACGCGTCGAAGATGGCGGGGTACTCTTGGACTCCGACCACGGCGCCCGTATCGCCGCCGCGGCCGCGGAGTGTACGTCCGCGGCGCTGCTCCAGGCGCTCACCGCGGCGAACGCCGTGCGCCGGGAGATGTCGCGCAACATCGACCGCGAGCTGGCAGTCCTGGCGCTGTTCGCCCGCATCGAGGAGGTCTCCGCCCAGTGTCGCGAGCGGTGAACGTGGTCTTCAGGAGCGGCGGCAAGCCGTACAGGTTCGACGCCGGCGAGTTCGAGCCGGCCGTCGGCGACCAGGTGGTCGTCGAGACGGCCCGCGGCTACAACGTCGGCAGGGTGGTCTCGGCGCCGGCTGCGCCGGCCGAGGGCGAGGCGCGCACCGACCTCAAGCGGGTCGTGCGAGTCGCCAACGACGACGACCTCCGACGGCTGGAGGAGAACGCGGCCTTCGAGCGCGAGGCGCGCGAGCTGGCGGCTGAGCTGATCGCCGAGAGCGGGCTGGAGATGAAGCTCGTCTCGGTGGAGTCGACCTTCGACCAGAGCAAGCTGCTGATCTCGTTCGCGGCCGAGAAGCGGGTCGACTTCCGCAAGCTCGTCGGGCGGCTGTCGGAGCGTCTCGGCCGCAGGGTCGAGCTGCGGCAGGTCTCCGCTCGGGACGAGGCGCGGCTCATCGGAGGCTACGGCTCGTGCGGCCGGCGGCTGTGCTGCACGCTCTTCGCCGGCGACCAGGACCCGGTGTCGATCCGCATGGCGAAAGACCAGAACCTGCCGCTCAACCCCTCGAAGATCTCCGGCGTGTGCGGCCGTCTCATGTGCTGTCTGAAGTACGAGCGCGACACGTACACCTCGTTCAAGGAGCGGGCGCCGCGGCGGGGGAGGACGATTGGCACACCGGCGGGAGAGGGAAAGGTAGTGGAACTGCTCCCGACGCGCGACCTGGTCACGGTCGACCTCGGCGAGGGCCGGCGGCAGACCTTCACGCTCGAGGAACTGGGCATCGAGGTCCGGGAGTCCGGGAAGACCCCAGAGCAGACCGGAGGGGCACCCGATCATGCCGCGAAGGAACCCGGAGAGAGCGGGAAGGAAGCGGCGGAGAAGGACGAAGACGAAGGACCCCGGGAGACCGGGAAGGAGGCCGGAAATGGCGGATCCGACGAGGCTCCTGTATCGGGCTGACGACATCTCGTGCGACCACTGCCGGCGGGCCATCGAGACGGCGGTGGGAGCGGTCGAGGGCGTCGAGAGCGTGTCGGTCGATGTGGGCGCCAGGACCGTCGATGTGAGCGTCGCCGGCCCCGAGGTCGAGGCCGCCGTGCGGGGGGCCATCGAGGACGCCGGCTACCCGATCAGCGAGAAGCTCGAGCACGACTGACGGTCGGCCGGCGCGAGCGTCACGGTGCTGTTTGGCTCGCCGACGGGCGCTTGATACCATTGCGGCCGTTCCGCCTGGGCCGTTAGCTTAGCTGGTAGAGCAGGGGACTCTTAATCCCAAGGTCGAAGGTTCGAATCCTTCACGGCCCACCAGCACATCCGTCGGCGGCTGCGCCGGGCGTCACGACGCCGGCGCGCCGCCGAGTCTCTGTCCGGAGCGGCACGTGATCGATCCCAAGTCGATCTACTCCACGGTCCGCAAGGGCTTCGACCCCCTTGTCGACCGCCTCATACGCATGGGCGTCACCGCCAACATGCTGACGACCGTCGGCATCCTCCTCAGCCTCGGCGCCGCCGCGCTCATCGTGCTCGGCTACCTCTTCTGGGCCGGCATCGTCCTCATCGTCGGGGCGGTGTGCGACCTGCTCGACGGCTCGGTGGCGCGGCGCAGCGAGAGCGTCACCTCGTTCGGCGCCTTCTTCGACTCCACCATGGACCGCATCGCGGAGGGCGCGGTGCTGGGCGCGCTGGCGATCTTCTACGTCCGCATCGACTACATGCCGCAGCTGGTGGCGACGCTCGTGTTCCTGGTCGCCTCGCTGCTCGTCTCCTACACGCGCGCCAGAGCCGAGGCGCTCGACCTCGACTGCCGGGTCGGGATCATGTCGCGGGCCGAGCGCCTGGTCGTGCTCATCACCGGGCTCATCCTCAACCGCTGGCACGTGCTCGACGTGGTCATCTTCGCGCTCGCGGCGCTCACGCTGTACACCGTCGGCGAGCGTGTCGTCCACGTGTACCGCGAGATGCGCGCCGCCCGCCGCGAGTCGTCGGCCTCCTGAGCCGGCCGGGGACCGGCGGGCCGTCGATGGGCCACGCCGGAGCGCCGGCCGGCGTATCGGTCGAGCGCCGGGGAGCCGCCCGCGCCGCTGCTCGCGGCCGGGGCGGCAGGCACCCCTGTGGTATACTCCCGCCGCCTGCGTCGCCGTTCAGCAGGGGTTTCTGAGCGGGCGGGCAGGGTCAGTCCTGATCACGGCCGTCCAGTCGGGCGAGCCCTCGTGGAGGTAGTTCATCTTGGGCAATCCGGTGCGCGTAGCCATCGTCGGTGTCGGCAACTGCGCGTCGTCGTTCGTGCAGGGTGTCCAGTTCTACAAGAAGGCCAAGAAGACCGATTTCGTTCCCGGCCTCATGCACCCGGTCGTCGGCGGCTACCACATCAGCGACATCGAGTTCGTCGCCGCCATCGACATCGACAAGAACAAGGTCGGCAAGGACCTCGCCGAGGCGATCTACACCAAGCCGAACTGCACCGTGAAGTTCGCCGACGTGCCGGAGACCGGCGTCAAGGTCTCCCGTGGCATGACCCACGACGGTCTCGGCAAGTACCTCAAGCAGATCATCAAGAAGGCGCCCGGCTCCACCGACGACATCGTCGGCATCCTCAAGGACACGCAGGCCGACGTGGTCGTCAACTACCTGCCGGTGGGCAGCGAGGAGGCGACCAAGTGGTACGCCGAGCAGATCCTCACCGCCGGCTGCGCGATGGTCAACTGCATCCCCGTCTTCATCGCCCGCGAGCCGTACTGGCAGCGGCGGTTCGTCGAGGCCGGCGTGCCGATCATCGGCGACGACATCAAGAGCCAGGTCGGTGCCACCATCGTCCACCGGGTGCTCACGCGGCTGTTCCGCGACCGCGGCGTCCGGCTGGAGCGCACCAGCCAGCTCAACGTCGGCGGCAACACCGACTTCATGAACATGCTCGAGCGGGAACGGCTCGAGAGCAAGAAGATCAGCAAGACCAACGCCGTCACCAGCCAGCTCGACTATGACATGGGCGCCCGCAACGTGCACATCGGGCCGTCGGACTACGTCGAGTGGCTCGAGGACCGCAAGTGGGCGTACATCCGGCTCGAGGGCCGGTCGTTCGGCGACGTGCCGCTCAACATCGAGCTCAAGCTCGAGGTCGTCGACTCGCCGAACTCGGCCGGTATCGTCATCGACGCCGTCCGTTGCGCCAAGATCGCCCTCGACCGCGGCCTCGCCGGCTCTCTGCAGGGGCCGAGCTCCTACTTCATGAAGTCGCCGCCGGTCCAGTTCCACGATGACATCTGCCGGCGCTACACCGAGGAGTTCATCGCCGGCGAGGGTGAGGGCGCCACACTCGTCTCGCGCGGGTAGCCCGGTCGTCATGCGTCCGGCGCACCTCCTTCAGTCGGACCTTCCCGTCGGGCGCGGCGCCCGGGGGTAGTCATGGCGCGCTCCGGCCTCGCGATCGGTCTGGTCTCGCCCTTCTCGTGGACGCGGGCGAGCGCCGTGAACCGTCACGTGGGCCTTGTCGCGGGACGGCTGGCCGACCGCGGTCACCGGGTCACCATCATCGCGCCGAGTGGCGACCGCCGTGCCGTCCGCGAGGCGCGGCAGCGCGTGCGCGAGGTCCTCATGGACGACCGCGAGGCGGTCTTCGATCCGGAGGAGCCCTACCCGCACCACTTCTTCGCCGGCGGCACGTACTCGGTGCCGCTGAACCGGTCGACCAAGCTGATCGCCGCCAGCGCCGACCTGCTGGCGAACGTCGACGTGCTGCTGCGCGCCGAGCAGCTGGACGTCCTGCACGTCCACGAGCCGTTCGTGCCCGGCCTCGGGTGGACCAGCCTGCGCCACGCCGGCTGCCCGCTGGTCGCCACCTTCCACCGCGACTCCGAGCAATACCGCACCTACTGGCTGGCGAGGCCGAAGCTGCGCCGCTACTTCGAGGCCTTCGATCATGTCCTGGCCGTCTCGCGAGCGGTCCGCGACTCGGTCTGGAGCGTGTTCGAGGGCGACGTCGATGTGGTCCCCGACTGCGTCGACACGGCCCGGTACCGCCGCGCCAGCGCGGCGGCGGAGCAGGCCGGGACCGCCGCCGATGAGCCGGAGTTCGTCCGCCTCATCCTGTCCGCCGGCGGCCCGCGTCCGGGCGTCCGTCAGCTGCTCAGGGCCCTGCGCCGGCTGGACGGCGACACCGGCCGGCTGCGGGTCGACGTCTGCGGACCGCGGTTGACCACGGAGCGCTACGCCCATCTCGTCCCGGAGGGGTTCGACGGACAGGTCCGCTTCCACGGACCGCTCGACGAGGACCGGGTCGCCGACCTCACGGCGGCGGCCGACATCCTGTGCGCGCCGGCGCCCGAGACGGAGGAGTTCGACGTCGGCGTGGTGCGGGGAATGGCTGCCGGACTGGCCGCGGCCGTGTCGGACGTGGCCGGCCATCGTGAGCTGGTCGAGGACGGCAGTGATGGCCGCCTGGTGCCCCCGCGGCAGCCGCGGGCCCTGGCGCGCATCCTGCGGGAGCTGGCAGACGACCCGGCCCAGCGGGCGCGCCTCGGGGCGACAGCCCAGGCGAGCGCCCAACGCTACGACGTCGAGACCGTCGTCGACCGGCTCGAAGACGTCTACGCGGCGGTGTCGCGGCCTCATCCGGCGGTGGTCCGTCACACCCCCACTGCGGAGGGGACGAAAGAGCTCTACGCCGACTTCCACATGCACTCGGAGCACAGCAAGGACTGTGTGGTGCCGGTCCGCGACCTGCTGGAGCGCGCCCGGGAGTGCGGTCTCGACGTCATCGCGATCACCGATCACGATACCGCCGACGGAGGGCTCGAGGGCCGTGATCTGGCGGACGAGTACGGGGTCCGGGTCATCGTCGGCGAGGAGGTCAAGACCACCGAGGGGGAGGTCGTGGGGCTCTTCCTCGAACGGACCATCCCGGGCGGCATGAGTTTCGCCGAGACGGTGGCCGCGATCAGGGAGCAGGACGGCATCGTCTACCTGCCGCACCCCTTCGACCGCCTGCACACCGTGCCGGGCTACCCGCTCCTCAAGCAGCACGTCGCCGACATAGACGTCGTCGAGGTCTTCAACTCGCGGCTGGCGTTCCCGGCCTTCAACGAGCGCGCCGAGCAGTTCGCCCAGCGCTACCGCGTCCCGGCCGCGGCCGGCAGCGACGCCCACGTCCTGGCCAGTCTGGGGACGGCCGTCACGGCGATGGGACAGTTCAACGACCGCTCCGACTTCCTCGAGGCGCTGTCGGACAGCCGCATCATCCGGCGGCCGAAGAGCTACCTCTACCTGACCGGTCTGAAGTTCCTCCAGACGAGTTTCGACGGCGCCACGCGGCGCGCCGAAGCGGCCGCCGTCGGGGCCGGTCGTCACCCCGGCAGGGGAGCGGACCTGCCCCGGGGTCGCGGCGGTGCGACGTGACAAGGAGTCCCCGGCGACGGCGCGAAGTAGCCGACGGTAAGCAGTCCGGCGACGGGCGCCGGCGGCGGACCGAGGCGGCCGGTGGAGCCGCGTCGCGGACCCCGCGGCCGCCCGCTCCCGCAGAGCTCCACGGGGCGAGGTGACGCTTGGCTCAGCCGAACGAGATCTACGACAAGTACCTCACCCGGGCCATCTCAGACATCAACGAGCTCACCGGGGAGGTGCTCCGCTGCCGGGTCTGTCGCAAGGCCCGTAGCATGCCCGTCATCGGCTCGGGCCATCCCCTCGCCGACATCATGCTCCTCAAGTACCAGGCCCGGGTCAGCGAGTGCCAGGAGGGGGTCGCGTTCTACGGCCGCGGCGGCATGGCCGTCATGAAGAGCTCGCAGCGGCTGGACATCGACCCGCTCCAGTTGTACGGCACGAACGTCGTGAAGTGCGGCGGGGTCGACCCGGTGGCCGCCGAGCCGAAGTGCCTGGCGCACCTGCGCCGCGAGCTCGCGATCGTCGAGCCCAAGATCATCGTCGCCATGGGCGAGGAGGTCGTCGCCGCCCTCGGGGCGCTGAAGCTGCCGCTGGCCGAGGCCGTCGAGTACGAGCCCGGCGAGATCCGGCAGCTCACTCCGACCATCGAGGTCCTCGTGACCCCCGACATCGACCGGTCGCTCGACGAGCAGCGGCACAAGTCGGCCTTCTGGCGTTCCTTCCGGCGCCTTGGCGACTGGTACGAGGCCATCCCGCCGTACTGACGGACGGCGTCGCGAGAGCGATCCCGGCGCGTCCGTCGCGGAGCTTCGGGAGCCCTCCGCCCGGTTGCGGCTGGCCGCCGTCTCGGCGCTGGCGCTCCTCGTCTACGGCATCGTCGCGCCGTATCTGCCCGTCACCGGACTGTACTCGGGGCTGGCGGTCGCGCTGGTCGTCAACCTGCCCCTCTTCGCGGGGGTCATCGCCGGTCTGAGCCCGCTCAGGAGGGCGGGTACCCGGGCGCTGGCGGTCGCGGCCGCGGCGTCGGTCGTCTCGGTGGTCTTCGTCCTGCTCGAGTGGGTGCCGGCCGCCAACGTGGCGAAGGCCGCCGCCGCCGCGGGGCTGGGGTACTGGCTGGCCGGCGCCATCAGCAGTCTGGGGGTCGTCGTGCTCGTGGCGGCGCTCTCGGCCGGCGTCGACATCGTCAGCGTGCTCGTCGGGCCGACGAAGGCGCTGCTGGACCGGGCCCCGGAGGCGGTCGGCTATCTGACGGTGGCTTTTCTCTGGCCGGGACAGGACCCGCTCCGCTTCTACACCGCGCTCGGCGTCGCCGACCTCGTCTTCTTCGCCCTGTACGTCGGCGCGGCGCGCAAGTTCGGCCTGCGGCCGACGGCGACCGTCGCCGGCGTCGCGGCGGGCATCGCGGCGGCCATCGTCGTCGGCATCTGGGTCGGGCCGATGCCGGCGCTGCCGTGGCTGGCCGCCGGCTTCCTGATCCCCAACGCCGACCTCCTGCTGGCCCGCCGCCGGAGGGCCGCCGCTCCCGACCGCTCCTGAGCGCGACGGCGGGCGTGCGACCGGCCACGGTCATCGCCGCCCGGAGCGGCGTCGCGCGATGACTCTGAAGCCTCGCCGGCGGTCCCCGACGCTCCGGCGGCGCGGTGACCGTCCAGTCGCAGGTCCGGCGATCCGGGGCTGTGGAGGGCGGACTGCGCCGTGACCTCGCGCGTCCTTGCGGCGGCCGCGACGGACGTCAGCGCGGCTCGAAGAGGGCGACCGACTCGATGTGGTGGGTGTGCGGGAACATGTCGACCGGCGCCACCCGGCGGAGGGCGTACCCGAGCTCGTCGAGCTGCATCGCGTTGGCGGCCAGGGTCGTCGGGTTGCACGAGACGTAGACGAGGCGGTCGGCCTCCAGGGCGGCCATACGGGCGACCGCCTTCTTGCTCATGCCGGCGCGCGGCGGGTCGGCGATCACGACGGACGGGCGTTCGTCCGGTGGCACCGGCAGCATCCCTTTGAGGACGACGCGGACGTCGCCGGCGTGGAATTCCACGTTGGCGACGTCGTTGAGGCGAGCGTTCTCGGCCGCCGCCGCGACCGCCTCCTCCTGGACCTCGATGGCGACGATGTGGGAGGCCCGGCGGGCCAGCGGGAGCGAGAGGCTGCCGATGCCGCAGTAGAGGTCCCAGGCCGGGTGCCGCGCGTCTGGCGCCGCGTAGCGCAGCGCCGTGTCGTAGAGCACGTCGCACATGGCGCTGTTCGTCTGCAGGAAGGCGGCCGCCGGCACGCGCAGGGGGGTGCCGGCCAGGGTCTCGCGGAACCACGGCGGTCCGATGAGCATGAACGGCCCCTCGCCGACGGCGGCGTCGGCCGGCGACTCGTTCACGGTGACGGCGAAGCTCGAGACGTCGCACGTGCGCGCGACGAGGTCGACGAGACGGCGCTCTTCCGGGAAGCGCCGATGGACGAAGAGGTTGAGGAAGAGGTCGCCGCCGACGCGGCCCCGTCGCACGACGAGGTGGCGCAGCGGGCCGCCGGGCTGCTCGGCGTCGCGGCTGTACGCGTCCAGACCGAGCAGCCGGCAGGCGTCGGCCACGGCAGCGCGGGCGGCTTCGATCTCCGGCGGCGCCAGCCGGCAGGCGCCGGTCTCGATGATGTCGCGCCACGAGCCACGCCGGTGGAGCCCGAGCAGCAGCTGTCCCTCGTCGTCGGTCCCGAACGAGTACTCCATCTTGTTCCGGTAGCCCCAGGGGTCGTCCATGCCGGCGATGGGGTCGACCGGGACGTCGCGGAGGCCGGCGATGTGCTCGAGCGACTCGACCACCTGGGCCTGCTTGTACTCGAGCTGGGCGGCGTACTCGAGCGTCTGCCACTCGCAGCCGCCGCACTGGCCGACGTGGTCGCAGGCGGGGGACCGCCGCCGCGGCGAGGGTTCGAGCAACTCGTCGAGATGGGCCTCCGCGTAGCGGCGCTTGCGACGCCGGACGGTGGCCCGGACGCGGTCGCCCGGCACGGCCCCGCGCACGAAGACGACGAAGCCGTCGTGGCGCGCCACGCCCTGGCCGCCGTAGGCGAGGCGGTCGACGTCGAGTTCCACGGTGTCTCCGGAGCGAAGCATCGGGCCAGTGTACAGCACCGCTGCCGGGCAGCCCTCCCGTCGGCCGGTGCCCGTTCTGTGCGAGTGCCCCGCCGGTCCGGCCGCCTGTCCGCCGGCGCGCGGATGAGATCGGCGCGGAGCCGCCCGTCCACCCGTCTCGAACGTCAACCACCTGGGCGCCGGGAGATGCTGCGCCGTGCCGCACGATGTTGGTAGAGTGCGAGACAGGACAGGGCAGAGGAGGGCGCGGCCATGCCGACGGATCTGGGGCAGTACAGGCGGCGCGCCGAGGAGTTCATCGGCGCGCTCGACACCGAGCACTACCTCCACTACTCGGGGCAGAAGGACGACTGCGACACGGCGGGCATCTACGAGCGCTTCGCCGACCTCTTCAGCCGCGAGACGCTGCGGGACCTCGAAGAACGGTACGAGACCGTCGAGGACCACGAGGAGCGGGTGCGGCTCGCCTACCTCCTCACGTTCGTCACCGAGAGCTTCATCGGCGAGCAGGTCAAGGAGCTCAGCGACCGCATCGCCGAGGAGGAGGCCGGGGCGACGGTGGAGGTCGACGGCGAGGCGGTGCCGTACCGCTACGCCGCCGTGCTCCAGGCGAACGAGGCCGACAGGGAGCGGCGGCGCGTCATTTACGACGCCCGCCGCCGGGTCGTCGCCGGGCAGCTCAACCCGCTCTACGACGAGTACTGGCGGACGGCGCACGACGTCGCCGTCGAGCTCGGCCACGGCAGCTACGAGGCCCTGTTCGCGGAGATCAAGGCCATCAACCACGGCATGTTCCGCGGTGAGATGGAGTCGCTCCTGGCGGACACCGACGCGATCTATGAACGCTCGCTGGCACGTCTGGTGCGCGAGAAGCTCGATCTCTCGCTCGACGACCTGGCGCCGTGGGACATGGCATTCCTGTTCCGCGCCCCAGAGTACGACCGTCACTTCGCCGCCGACCGGCTGCTGCCGACGCTGGAGGGCACGCTGCGCGGACTGGGGATCGACCTGGCGGCGCAGGACAACGTGCACCTCGACACCGAGGTGCGGGAGAAGAAGTCGCCGCGCGCCTTCTGCGCCCCGGTGCGCATCCCGCGGGAGATCTACCTGTGCGTGCTGCCGCAGGGCGGGCAGGACGACTACGCGGCCCTCTTCCACGAGGCGGGGCACACCGAGCACTACGCCCACGTGCCGCCCGACCTGCCCTTCGAGTATCGCTACCTCGGCGACAACGCGGTGACCGAGGGGTTCGCCTTCCTTTTCGACCACCTGATCGCCGACCCCGAGTGGCTGCGGCACTCACTGGGGTACGACGACGCCTCGGACTTCGTCTGGTTCGGCGCCGTGGGCGACCTCTACTTCGTCCGCCGCTACATCGCCAAGTATGTGTACGAGCTGCGCCTGCACGCCGGCACCGGCAGCCTCGACGGCATGGCCGACCTTTACCACGACAAGCTCAGCAGCGCGACGCTGGTCGACTACCCGGCCGACTGGTACCTCTCCGACGTCGACGACGGCTTCTACGTCGTGAGCTACCTGCGCGCCTGGCTGCTGGAGGCGGCGCTGCGGGTGATCCTCCAGTCGGACTTCGGCCCGCGCTGGTTCGCGACCCGCGAGGCGGGCGAGTACCTGCAGAAGCTGTGGGCCTTCGGACAGCGCTACAACTCGCCGCGGCTGCTGCTCAAGTACGGCGGCGGACGGCTCGACGCGGACCCTCTGCGCCACCTGCTCGAGAAGACGCTGGGGCGCTAGCTGAAGCGATTCGAGGCACTCACCGGCAGAGCGTCGCGGCGTCGACGAGCGACGCTGGGGCGCCGGCCGCGGCGGAGCGAGGGAACGCCGCCGGCGTCAGCCCTGCTCGAGCCCTGGCGAGACCTGCACCCAGAGGTGGCGCTGCCGGGGCCCGTCGAACTCGGCGAAGTAGACGCCCTGCCACGTCCCCAGCTGCAGGCGCCCCTTCTCCACCGGGATGGTGACGCTGCTGCCCATCAGTGACGCCTTGATGTGGGCGTCGGCGTTCCCCTCGAGGTGGGTGTAGGGCCAGTCGGCCGGCACCAGCTTGTCGAGCGTCGTCTCGACGTCGTGGCGCACGGACGGGTCGGCGTTCTCGTTGATGGTGATGCCGGCGGTCGTGTGCGGCACGTAGGCGGTGAGGAGTCCCCGCTTGAGGCCGCTCTGGGCGAGCGCCTCCACGAGGTCGGCGGTGACGTCGACGAGCTCCGTCCGGCGCTTCGTCTGCACGTGGAGTGTCAGCATTGCGAGCTCCTCTCCGCTCAGCGACGCCGGCCGGTCGCGGCGCCGGAGCGCCACGCCGCCACCCGCCCCTGCCGTATGGCGGTCACCAGGTCGGCGGTCGAGGCGACCTCGGCGTCGATCTCGGTGGCGCAGCGCATGATCGCCTCCACGCCGTGGGCGTCGCTGCCGCCGGTCGCCGGCAGGCCGTACTCGGTGGCGATCAGCTGCGCCCGGCGCACGTAGAGGTCGTCGAGCCAGTTGCCATTGTAGACCTCGATGGCGTCGATGTGCGGCGCCACCATCTCCTCGAGCCCGTCGTAGTAGCTGGAGCCGCTCATGCCGCCGCCGGCGGCCGGGTGGACCCACACCACGGCGGCGTGCTCCGGTACCTCCTCGCGCCGCAGCGGCGTCTGCACAGGCTTCAGCGTTGAGAGGAATTCAAGGTCGGGGGAGTAGATGACGAAGTCCCCGAACAGTGTGCTGATCTCCACACCGTGCAACAGCAGGATGCCGCGCGCCGCCAGCTCGGGCGCCAGGACGAGGTTGTCCGACGCGTCGCCGTGGTTGGTGAGCGCGATCGCGTCGAGCCCCAGCTCGACGCAGCGGTCGGCATACTCCTCACGGGTCATGCGGGAGCAGGCCGAGGCGGGCAGGGTGTGGGTGTGGAGGTCGATCCTCATCGGGACCCGAGTATACCGGGCTCCGCCGGTCCGGCACTCCGTGGACACGGCGCTCCGCGATCGGGTGTCGCTTCCTTTCGGCACTCCGCGGGCTCGCCTTCGGCACTCCGCGGGCTCGCCTTCGGCACTCCGCGGGCTCGCCTTCGGCACTCTGCGGGCTCGTCTCGTCACGTCCCGTCGCATCGCACGCACGCATCGCTCCGATGAGGTTTACCTTATGCCTTAAATGGCAACAAAGTTGACAAGTAGCGACTCAACTTCTACACTGCACGTGGTCCGGTACGCCCTCAGGCGTGCCGCCACGCGGTTCAAGAGACACCACTACCCCCACATGAGGAGGAGTCATGGGAAAGGTGATCGGCATCGACCTGGGGACGACCAACAGTGCCATGGCCGTCCTCGAGGGCGGCGAACCGACCGTGATCACGAACTCGGAGGGTGGTCGCACGACCCCGTCGGTCGTGGCGTTCTCCAAGAGCGGTGAACGTCTCGTCGGCACGGTGGCTCGCCGGCAGGCCGTCACCAACCCCGAGAACACGGTCTTCTCCATCAAGCGGTTCATGGGCCGCAAGTACGGCGACGTCTCGGAAGAGATGACGATCGTGCCGTACAAGGTCATCGCCGCCGACAACGGCGACGCCTCGGTCGAGATCGGCGGCAAGACGTACTCGCCGCCGGAGATCTCGGCCATGATCCTGCAGAAGCTGCGCCGCGACGCGGAGGAGTACCTCGGCGAGAAGGTCGAGGACGCCGTCGTCACTGTGCCGGCGTACTTCAACGACGCCCAGCGGCAGGCGACCAAGGACGCCGGCCGCATCGCGGGCCTCAACGTCAAGCGGATCATCAACGAGCCGACGGCGGCCTCACTCGCCTACGGGCTCGACAAGAAGCACGACCAGACGATCCTGGTGTTCGACCTCGGCGGCGGCACCTTCGACGTGTCGATCCTCGACATCGGTGACGGTGTGTTCGAGGTCAAGTCGACCAACGGCGACACCCATCTCGGCGGCGACAACTTCGACAAGGCCGTCGTCGACTGGATGGTCGCCGAGTTCAAGTCGAGCCAGGCGATCGACCTCAGCAAGGACAAGATGGCGCTGCAGCGGCTCTACGAGGCCGCCGAGAAGGCCAAGATCGAGCTGAGCACCACGACCAGCACGAACATCAACCTGCCGTTCATCACGGCCGACGAGAACGGCCCCAAGCACCTCGACCTCACTCTCACGCGGGCGAAGTTCGACGAGCTCACCAGCGATCTGCTGGCGCGGGTCGTGGAGCCGACGAAGAAGGCGCTCGACGACGCCGGCCTGAGCAAGGACAAGATCGACCACGTCATCCTCGTGGGCGGCATGACCCGTGTGCCGGCCGTGCAGGAGAAGGTCAAGGAACTCATCGGCAAGGACCCGCACAAGGGCGTGAACCCGGACGAGGTCGTCGCCGTCGGCGCCGCCATCCAGGGCGGCGTGCTGGCCGGCGAGGTCAAGGACGTGCTCCTGCTGGACGTCACCCCGCTCAGTCTCGGCATCGAGACCAAGGGCGGCGTGTCGACCACGCTCATCGAGCGCAACACGACCATCCCGACCAAGAAGAGCGAGATCTTCAGCACCGCCGACGACAACCAGACGAGCGTCGAGATCCACGTGCTGCAGGGCGAGCGGCCGATGGCGCACGACAACAAGACGCTGGGCAAGTTCCAGCTGGTCGGCATCCCGCCGGCGCCGCGCGGCATCCCGCAGATCGAGGTCACCTTCGACATCGACGCCAACGGCATCGTGCACGTCCGTGCCAAGGACCTCGGCACCGGCAACGAGCAGAAGATCACCATCACCGCCTCCAGCGGGCTCGAGGAGAACGACATCGAGCAGATGGTGAAGGACGCCGAGGCGCACGCCGACGAGGACAAGCGGCAGCGTGAGGTCGCCGAGGCGCGCAACAACGCCGAGAACCTCATCTACTCGACGGAGAAGAGCCTGCGTGACATGGGCGACAAGGTCGACGACGACACGAAGTCGGCGATCGAGTCGGCGACCGCCGAGCTCAAGACCGCGATCGACGGCGACGACGCCGATGAGATCAAGGCCAAGAGCGAGGCGCTGATGCAGGCGTCGCACAAGCTCGCCGAGGCCGTCTACCAGCAGGCCCAGCAGGAGCAAGGCGCGGCCGGCGGCGGCAACGGCTCGGGCGCCGAGGGCGCGTCCGACGACGAGAACGTCGAGGAAGGCGACTACGAGGTCATCGACGAGGACGAGCAGAGCTGACGCGCGGCGGGTGGGCGCCGCCGGGCCGACATGAGTCGGCGGCGCCCACCCGCGGGCGAGCTGCCCGGTCCGGCGCCGGGCGAGTGGCTGCCGACCGACGCGCCCACGACGGACAGGCGGTCGGGCAGACACGCAGACGAGAACACAAGACACGACGCAGAGAACACACAGACAGGCAAACAGACGCAACGCAGTCGGATCGCGACCGCCGCGCCGGGACGGTCGCACGGCGAGAGGAGGACAGACATGGCCATCATCCGTTGGGACCCCTTCCGTGAGATGTCGAACGTGGACGACCAGTTCGCGAGGCTGTGGCGCAACCTCGCCGAGGGTCGCGGCCGCCAGGAGAGCTGGCTGCCGGCGGTGGACGTCTTCGACGCCGAAGACGCCGTCGTGCTCAAGGCCGAGCTGGCCGGCATGGACCCCGACGACATCGAGATCTCGGTCGAGGACAACGTCCTGACCATCAAGGGCGAGCGCAAGTTCGAGGAAGAGGTCGACGAGGAGCGCTACTACCGCATCGAGCGGCGCTTCGGCAGCTTCCAGCGCAGCCTCGCCCTGCCGCAGGGCGTCAAGGCCGACGACATCAGCGCCAGCTACGACGACGGCATCCTCGAGGTGCGCGTGCCCAAGGCCGAGGAGGAGAAGCCGAAGAAGATCTCGGTGCAGGCGCGCAAGACCGTCGAGGGCAAGAAGGCGAAGGACTGACCCGAGGCGAAGAGACGGAGAGCGGCGGACCGCGAGGCGGCGGCCTCTCTCCGTCGGGATGACCGGGGGGCGGCGGGCCGATGACGGCCCGCCGCCCCGCCGGGAAGCCGGCGAAGGGCGAGCGATACTGACGAGACTGACCGCGGCGCACGCCGCGAAGGGAGACGAGGAACGGGACATGGCGGACGGCAGGAAGAGCCACAGGGAGCACAGGGGCGATCCCCGCCCGGCCGCGCGGCGGCCGCAGGCGGCCGGCGGTGAGGCGGCCGAGGCCGCGACGGCGGCCACCGAGGAGCCGTCCGACCGTATCGCGCAGCTCGAATCGGCGCTGGCCGAGGCCGAGACCGAACGCGAGACGTACCTCGACAACCTCCGCCGTCTGCAGGCCGAGTTCGACAACTACCGCAAGCGCGTGCGGCGCGACGAGGAGATGCTGCGCAAGTGCGCCGGCGAGGACGTCGTCGAGGCTTTGCTGCCGGTCGTAGACAACATGCAGCGAGCCTGCGAGGCGGCCGAGCACCACGACGAGGGCCAGGTCGTGGAAGGCGTCGAGCGGGTGACCGACCAGATGTGCTCCCTCCTGGGGCAGCACGGCCTCGAGGAGATCGCGGCCGCCCCCGGCGATCCGTTCGATCCGACGACCCAGGAGGCCGTCATGGCCCAGCCGTCCGACGAGATCGAGGAGGGCCATATCATCGCCGTCACGCAGCGCGGCTACATGCTGCACGACAAGCTGCTGCGTGCCGCCCGGGTGGTCGTCTCCAGCGGACCGCCGGCGGGGTGACGCATGAGCGACTTCTACAAGACGCTCGGGGTGTCCAAGGGCGCCTCCCAGGACGAGATCAAGAAGGCCTACCGGAAGCTGGCCCGGCAGTACCATCCGGATGCCAACCCGGGCGACAAGGAGGCCGAGGAGAAGTTCAAGGAGGCCAACCAGGCCTACGAGACGCTCTCGGACCCCGAGAAGCGCAAGCAGTACGACGAGATGCTGCGCCTGGGCGCCTTCGGGCCGGGCGGGTTCCGGCCCGGCCAGGGCGGCGCCTACGAGGGCGTCGACCCGCGCATCTTCCAGCAGTGGCAGCAGCAACAGCAGCAGCAGGGCGGCGCCGGGTTCGGGATGGGCGACCTGGGCGACATCCTGTCGAACATCTTCGGCGGCGGCGCGGGTGCCACCGGCTTCGGCGGCGCCGGTGCGGGCGCCCGGCCGCGGGCGGCCGAGCGTGGCGCCGACCTCCAGGTGGGGGTCACCGTCTCGTTCGACGACGCGCTCCGCGGCACCACGATCAAGGTGCCGGTGGAGAAGCCGGTCCAGTGTGGCACCTGCCACGGCACCGGCGCCGCTCCGGGCACGACACCCAAGGTGTGCCCCCAGTGCGAGGGCCGCGGCGTCACCGCCATGGACCAGGGGCCGTTCGCCCTCTCGCAGCCGTGTCCGCGCTGCGGCGGGGCGGGGACGATCGTCGAGACGCCGTGCCCCACCTGCCACGGCACCGGCCAGGTGCAGCAGACCAAGCGCTACTCGGTGAAGATCCCGGCCGGCGTCAAGGACGGGACGAAGATCCGCGTGAAGGGCCGCGGTGAACCCGGCCTCAACGGCGGGCCGGCCGGCGACCTCTACGTGGTCGTGCACGTGCGCGAGAACAAGCTGTTCAAGCGGCGCGGCGCCGACTTCGTCGTCGAGGTGCCGGTGACGTTCGCCGAGGCGGCGCTCGGCGCCAGCGTCAAGGTGCCGACCCCGGCCGGCGGGACGGTGTCGCTGAAGGTGCCGTCGGGCAGTCAGGACGGGCGTACGCTGCGCGTGCGCGGCAAGGGCGCTCCGAAGATCAAGGACGGCGGCAAGGGCGACCTGCTGGCGAAGCTTCGCATCGTCGTGCCGAAGAAGCTCGACAAGGAGCAGAAGAGGCTCGTGGAGGAGTTCGGCCGCACGCAGGCCGATCCGCGGGCGGAGCTGTTCCCGGAGACGTGAGGCCGCTGTGGCGGACGACGACGAGAGGATCGTACGGCTGCGGCCGCCGGCGCGGGACCCGCTGTTCGAACGCCCGGTCTACGTGATCTCGGTGGCGGCCGAGCTGGCCGCCATGCATCCGCAGACGCTGCGTACCTACGAGCGGCGCGGTCTGGTGCGGCCCAAGCGCCTGCCCAACAAACGCCGGCTGTACTCGCAGCGCGACGTCGAGCGGCTGCGGCGCATCCAGGAGCTGACCGACTCGGGCCTCAACCTGGTCGGCGTGGAGCGGGTGCTCGAGCTCGAGTCGGTCGTCGACCAGCTCGAGGGCGAGATGGAGAGTCTGCGCGACCAGCTGTCGGCGGCCTCGCGACGCCTGCGCGACGAGGTCCGCAAGGCGGAGCGCTCGAGCCGTCGCGACCTCGTCCGGGTGAGCCGGGGCGAGATCGTGCGCTTTCGGAACGGGGCGGCCGACGAAGATGGTTGTTGAGCGAAGGCCGACGACGTCGAGTGCTCGTCGGCAGGCGGAGGACGACGGCGACCGTCCTCTCGAGAGCGAGAGCTGTCGAGCGAACGCCGACGATGATGGGGACCGTGATGAAGACGAGCAGCCGGAAGCAGGCCGCGACGCGCGCCGCCCCGGCGATGAGACAGAAAGGGAGATGACGGCATGGACATGGACAAGCTGAGCGAACGCGCGCGAGAGGCGCTCGAGACGGCGCAGGGCATCGTGCGCCGTGGCCCGGGCAACCAGCTCGGCACCGAGCACCTCCTGCTCGGCGTGCTGAGCCTGCCCGGCGGTGTCGTCGACCAGCTCTTCAGCCTCCTCGGCGTGGACAAGGGCGCCACCATGGCGCGCGCCAACCACTTCCTGCGCACCAGCGAGACCGGCAAGGCGGCCGGCACCGACGTGGCGCAGCTCTACCTCACGCCGCGGGCCAAGGCCGCCCTCGACATCGCCGAGCAGAAGGCGCAGCAGATGGGCGACGCATTCGTCGGCACCGAGCACCTGCTCCTCGGCATCCTCCTCGAGGGCGAGGGGCCGGGCAGCGTGGTGCTGCGCGAGGCCGGCTTCACCGAAGAGACGATCATGCGCGCCCTGAACCAGATCCGCTCCAGCGGCGTCGACTACGAGGCCGAGGCGCAGGGCGAGAGCATGCTCAAGAAGTACACTCGCGACCTCACCGAGGCGGCCCGCGACGACAAGCTCGACCCTGTCATCGGCCGCGACGAGGAGATCAAGCGGGTCATCCAGGTGCTCAGCCGCCGCACCAAGAACAACCCGGCGCTCATCGGCGAGCCCGGCGTCGGCAAGACGGCGATCGCCGAGGGGCTGGCGCAGAAGATCGTCGACGGCGAGGTCCCCGAGTCGCTGCGCGGCAAGCACGTGCTGGCCCTCGACATGGGCGGCCTGATCGCCGGCGCCAAGTACCGGGGCGAGTTCGAGGAGCGGCTCAAGGGCGTGCTCGACGAGGTCATGAAACGCAAGGACGTGGTGCTGTTCATCGACGAGCTGCACACGGTGGTCGGCGCCGGCGCGGCGGAGGGCGCCGTCGACGCCTCGAGCATGATGAAGCCGATGCTGGCCCGCGGCGAGCTGCAGGCCGTCGGCGCCACGACACTCGACGAGTACCGTGAGAACGTCGAGAAGGACGCCGCCCTGGAGCGGCGCTTCCAGCCGATCCTCGTCCCCGAGCCGACCGTCGACCAGACGATCATGATCCTGCGCGGGCTGCGCGACAAGTACGAGTCGCACCACAAGGTGAACATCACCGACGAGGCACTCATCGAGGCGGCGCGGCTGAGCGACCGCTACATCAGCGACCGCTTCCTTCCCGACAAGGCGATCGATCTGCTCGACGAGGCGGCCAGCAAGATGCGCATCGAGGCGACGATGCTGCCCGACGACCTGCGCGAGATGGAGAAGAAGCTCAACGAGCTCTCGCGCGAGGGCGCGGCGGCGGTGCAGGCGCAGGACTACGAGCGTGCCGCCCAGCTTCGCGACCAGGCCGACAAGATCCAGAAGACGTTCGTGCAGAGCAAAGAGGCGTGGCTCTCCGACAAGGGCATCGCCGACGCGACCGTCGACGCCGACGAGATCGCGGCCATCGTCAGCAAGTGGACGGGCATCCCGGTGCAGCGCATGATGCAGGAGGAGGCCGACAAGCTGCTGGCGATGGAGGAGCGCATCCACAGCCGGGTGATCGGCCAGGACAAGGCCGTGGTGGCGGTCAGCGAGGCGGTGCGCCGGGCGCGGGCCGGCCTCAAGGACCCCAAGCGGCCGATCGGCTCGTTCATCTTCCTCGGTCCCACCGGGGTGGGGAAGACCGAGCTGGCGCGGGCCCTGGCGGAGTTCCTCTTCGACGACGAGGACGCCATGATCCGCCTCGACATGAGCGAGTACATGGAGAAGCACTCGGTCGCCCGTCTGGTCGGGTCGCCGCCGGGCTACGTCGGCTACGAGGAGGGCGGCCAGCTCACCGAGGCCGTGCGCCGCAAGCCGTACAGCGTGGTGCTCTTCGACGAGATCGAGAAGGCGCACCCCGATGTGTTCAACATGCTGCTGCAGATCCTCGATGACGGCCGGCTCACCGACAACAAGGGCCGCACCGTCGACTTCAAGAACACCGTGGTCATCATGACCAGCAACGTGGGCGCCGAGCTCATCCCCGACGCGGAGGAGATGGAGCGCGACTACGACGCGGTCGAGGAGAAGCTGATGAACCGGCTGCGGCAGACGTTCCGGCCCGAGTTCCTCAACCGGGTCGACGAGATCATCGTGTTCCACCCGCTCTCGCGCGACGAACTGCGGCAGATCGTCGACCTGCTCCTTGCACACCTTAGAGCTCAGGTCGAGGGTCAGGGTATGAAACTCGAGGTCGCCGACGACGCCAAGGACATCATCCTCGAGCAGGGCTACGACCCGACCTTCGGCGCCAGGCCGCTGAAGCGGGCCATCCAGCGGCTCGTGGAGAACCCGCTCAGCCGCGACCTGCTGGGCGGCACGTTCAAGGAAGGCGACACGGTCGAGGCGAAGGCCGAGGACGGGACGATCACGTTCGTGAAAGCGTGAGCCCGCCTGGTGGAGGAGTAAGCCTGCCGATCGGGCCGAGCGCGATGAGGTGACACGCGTGCATGCGACGACGCCGAGGGCCGCGTGCAGCGGCTGACGACACCGGACGGGCGGCGCGAACTGCTCGAGCGGGCGCGCCGCTCGTACGACACCCTGCGGACCGCCGTGCTGAGCGGCGCGGCCGGCGCCTCGGTCGGCGCCCGTCTGCGGGGGGTCGTCGACCGGCGCAGCGCGTCGCGGGCCTTCGGCGGCACGCCGTGCTCGACGCTGCCGCCCACCGGGTCCGGGCGCGGCGACGCCGCGCAGCGCAGCGCCTCGGACGTGACCGATGACGCCGGGCGCGCCGCGGGTGACGTCCGCGGCACGAAGGAGGGAACGACCGATGTCTGATCGGCCGCATGTGCCCGAAGGCTCCCCGGAGGCGGACCCGCGGGCCGTGTACACGGTCGAGGTGATCATCCCGACGGCCCGCTTCGTGTTCTCACTGGCCGGTGGGCGGGTGGAGGTGCTGCCCGAGCACGATTCGCCACAGGCCTTCCGTGACTACCGGGCCCTGAAGGAGGAGCGGCGGGTCGTCGGCATGACGACGTTCCCCAACACCGTCCTGCTGCGCGGCCCGCAGACGATCCTCGTCGACCCGGGCCTGGACCTGCAGAACCAGCCGGTGGTGGCGGCTGTTGCCGAGCGTGGACTGACGCCCGCCGACCTCGACATGGTGCTGCTGACCCACGCGCACAGCGACCACGTCGGAGGGGTCGCCGACCTCGACCCGGACACGCCGGTGGTCGTCCACGAGGCAGAGCTGCGGGACCCGCTGTGGCCGGTCGTCTCGGGCATGCTCTGCGGCCGGGCGCTGGAGACGCTGACCGGAGACGGGGGCGAACTCCTGCCCGGTCTTCGCTGGCTGCACACCCCGGGCCACAGCGCCGGCAGCGTCAGCTTCCTGGTCGAGACGGCCGAGGGGCTGGCGGTGCTGGCCGGCGACACGATCGGGCCGCTGCCCGAGGACTTCGAGGCGATGCGGCCACCGTTCCCCGGACCGGCCGGCGAGCAGCTCGTGGCCGCCTGGGAGCGTCTCCGGGCCCTGGAGCCGGCGCTCATCGTCCCGGGACACATACCGCCGTTCACGTTGCGGTGAACGCCGGGGCGCTCATGGGCGGCATGGAGACCGGCTCGCGGTTGGCACTCTCATCGGCCGAGTGCCGGTGAGCGCTGTGCTACACTGAGTGCTCCCAAGCAGTCGCTTCCGCGGAGGACCGCGTGCCTATCTACGAGTACCGCTGCGACGAGTGCGGCGACACCTTCGAAGTGCTGCAGAAGTTCAGCGACGAGCCGGTCGAGACCTGCAAGCTGTGCGGCGGCTCCGTCCACAAGGTCCTGCACCCGGCCGCCATCCACTTCAAGGGCTCGGGGTTCTACACCACCGACTACGCCAAGAAGTCGATCTCGAGCCCGAGCGCGGACAGCAAGGGCGATGCGAAGGGCAGCGACGGCAAGGGCGCGTCCTCCAAGGACTCGCCGGCCGGACGTGTCGAGAAGGTCGTCGCCGAGAAGAAGGCGGCCGCGTCGAGCGGCTCGTCGGGCTCCTCCAAGAAGTAGCCTCAGGCGCTGCCGGCGGCCTCAGCGGCTCCCCGGCGGTGGTTTCATCTCCTCCCGGCCACTCCCGAGAGACAGATCCGCACCACGTCGGCCGGCCGGTCCAGCACGACGTCCGGATCGGTCTCCTCCAGCGCCGCCCGCGAGAAGATCCCCCACGTGACCGCCGCCGTCGCCATCCCCGCCGCCTTACCGGCCTGGATGTCGAACGGGCTGTCGCCCACGTAGATGGCGCCCTCCGGCCGCGCCGGGGCGCCGCCGGCGGCGAACCGCTCCAGGGCGAGCAGCAGTGGCTCGGGCGACGGCTTGTGTGACGCCGTGTCGCTGGCGGTGACGACCACCTCGAAGTGCTCCTCGAGACCGACGGCCCGGAAGGCCATCTCCGTCACCGGCCGGCTCTTGGACGTGACCAGCCCGATGCGCCGCCCGTGTTCCCGTAGCGCGACCAGCATCGACTCGACGCCTTCGTAACGGCGGATGAGCTCGTCGTGGACGCGGTGGTTGTGCTCCACGTAGGTCTCGCGCAGACGCTCCGCCGACTCGGTGCTCTGGGTGTGGTCCATGGAGAGCTGCTCCATCTGGGTCATCAGCGGCTGGCCGACGTAGCGCATGATCTGCTCGTCGGGGAGCACCTTGCCGAAGACGGTGCGGGTGGCATGGCGGAACGACGCCCGGATGAGCTCCACGGTGTCGACGATGGTGCCGTCGAGGTCGAAGAGGACGGGATCGAAGCCGGCCGACGAGCTGCTCATGAGGTACCTCCGGAGGTCCCGGCCGCGTCATCGTGCGTCGCGGCCGCTTCGCCCGGGTGAGCGAGGGCCGTGAGCGGCCACTGCAGGAGCTCGGCCAGGCCGGGGCGGCTGGTCAGCTCGTAGTGGACCGGCGTGAGCGAGACGTAGCCCTCGGCGACGGCCTGGAAGTCGGTGACGGCCCACGGCTCCACTGGGGCCCGTTCGCACTCGAGCTTGTGCTCGCCGGTGGCGCCGTCGGGCGACTCGATGATCACCTTGTCGTGGGTGCTGGAGCCGCCGAGACTGGTCACCCGGATGCCGGCGTACTCCGAGGCCGGCCGGTCGGGCAGGTTGACGTTGAGCGTGGTGCCGAGCGGCAGGGGGCTCGCCGTCAGTTGCGCGACGAGGCGCCGCATGAGCGGCACCGCGGTCTCGAGGTGCCCCGGCTCGCGCGACTCCACCGAGAACGCCACGCCGGGGACGCGGTGCAGGGCGGCCTCGAGGGCGGCGCCCACAGTGCCGGAGTAGGTGACGTCGTTGCCCATGTTGGCGCCGAGGTTGACGCCGGAGACGACGAGATCTGGCAGCGGTCCGAGGACGCCCAGCAGAGCGATGCGGACGCAGTCGACCGGTGTGCCCTCGACGGCGAGTCCGTCGAAGCCGGGGCCGAAGTGCGCCGGCCGCAGCCGGACGGCCCGGCCGATGGTGATGCCGCGGGCCACGGCGCTGGTGTTCTGGTGCGGCGCCATGGCCACGATGTCGCCGAGGCCCTCGAGGGCGTGACGCAGCGCGGCGATGCCGGGCGAGTGGATGCCGTCGTCGTTGGTGAGCAGGATACGGGGCACGGTGCTCCTTCATCGCAAGGCCGCGGTCGTGCCGCGGCCACCGGGTCGATTCTACCGCAGGGTCGCCTGGCCCACGCCCGGCGGCGTGACTCTGGGGCAGACCCGCGGCCGGCCGGACGGTGGCGGTGTCCGTCGGCGATCAGTCGGGCGGCCGTTTCGAGCGACGGCATCGCTTGCTCCGGGACGGGGCCGATGCTAAGAAGCAGGTGGACACTGTCCGGGTGTCACGGTCAGGAGAGATCATGGACGGTCTGAGACGCGCAGTCGTGTACGTAGCCTCGGCCCTCGCCGCCGCCGCTTGCTGGATGGCGTGGGCGGCGCCGGCGAGCGCCGACACCATCGATCCGCCATGGTACGACGAGGGCTCCAACGTGGCCCTCGTCGCGATCGGTATTGCCCTCGCGGTGAGTGCCGTCGTGACGATCATCGTCTGGCGCCGGCGGCGCGACGCAAGGCGCGGCGACGGCGGCTCGACCGGGGCCGAGCGGGTCGGAGATCGGAAGCCCGACGACACGGCGAGCGACGACGAGCGTCGTGGGGGCGAGATGAGCGACGCTGCGCGTCGTGATGTCGGGATGAGTGAGGAGCGCCGCGACGAGCGTGGCGACGACGGACGGCGGGACGCGTAGCCGGTGGTCCACGCTTGATCGCCATCATCGGACTGCTCGTCTCCCTTGTACTGACGATCGTCGTCGAAGTCGGTATCGCTGCTCTCCTCGGCTGGCGGATGAGGGCCGAGCTGCTCGCCGTCGTGCTGGTCAACGTGCTGACCAATCCGGTCCTGAACGTCGCCCTCGACTTCGCCTATCGGGCGTCGCCGGCGGCCTACTGGCCGGCGCTGGCGGCCGGCGAGATCGCCGTGGTGCTCGTGGAGTGGCGGCTCCTCATGGCCCTCACCGAGCGCGAGAGCGGCGAGACGCTGCGGATGGCCATCGCCATCAACGTCGTCTCGCTGCTCGTCGGGTTCCTCCTCCTCTGGGTCGCCTGAGAAGAGCGCTGCCGCGCGGCTGAGACGAGCGTTGGCGCGTGGCTGAGCGAGCGTTGGCGCGTGGCTGAGTAGGGCCTTACCGCGGCGTCCCGACCGGCGGCCCGACAGGTGGGCGTCCGCGGGCGGTTGCTATGGCCCTGACGACGCCGATCTTCCTGCACGCGAAGGGTTCCGGAGCTCGCCGACGAACTCCCTCGCAGAGCGAGCGTGAGTGCGTACACTTCAGCCAAGCCCACGTACGAGTACCGCCGCGACCGTCAGGTGGCCGCCCGGCGTCGCGGCCTCGTCGCCCTCCTCCTCGTCATCTGCGTCTGCGTGTCGATCGTGCTCGGCCGTCCGCCGGTGTGGGCGCTGTTCCTGCTGCCGCTCCTACTGGCCACCGCCTCGTTCCACGAACGCGGCGCCGTGGTGACCGCCGGCGCCGCCGCCCTCGCCATGTTCGCGCGGCTCGCGCTCCAGGGCTCCATGACGCTCGCCAACGTGGTAGAGGGGCTCATCGCGGCCGGCCTCTTCCTAGGCGCCGGACTCGTCCTCGGACACCTCTTCAGCCGTCAGAGACGGCGCGAGAGTGAGCTGTCCGCCGGCAGCCTCAACGACCGCCTCACCGGCCTCTACAATTACGGGACCTTCGCCGACCTGCTGCATCGCGAGGTCAGCCGCGCCGAGCGATACGGCACCGAGACCACGCTCATCATGCTCGACCTCGACCGCTTCAAGCGCTTCAACGACACCTACGGCCACGAGACCGGGAACGTCCTGCTGCAGAGGCTGGGCCGCACCCTGCAGGAGGTGGTCCGCGACGCCGACATCGCCGCCCGCTACGGCGGCGAGGAGTTCGCCGTGCTGATCCGCGGCGACGAGCTCGACGGCATGCGGCTGGCGGAGCGCATCCGGACCACCGTGCTGACGATGGCGGTGCCGGTCGGCGACGGGGAAGAGGTCTACGTGAGCCTGAGCGCCGGCGTGGCGAGCTTCCCGCACGGCGCCACCAGCGAGGCGGAGCTGGTGGAGCACGCCGACGCCGCCCTCTACATGAGCAAGCAGGCCGGCCGGAACATGGTGACCGGCCACTCGGTGGGCGTGGGCGGCCGGCGGCGGGAGGATGGCCGCGACCGGAGTCGCCGCGCCGGCGATCGCGACCGGCGCCTGCGGGTCGTGAACGGGTAGAGTCTCCCCGACGGCCTCGTCGTCGGCGATGCCCGGATCGGGACCGGTGGCGCCGATACCGGGGCCGGTGCAGGAACGTCTGTCGGAGAGCCCGCAGGAGTGGCCACAGTGGCAGTCCCCGCCGGAGGCAGAGCATGACCGTCCCGCCGGAGGCGGCCGAACGCGCCGCCGCGCTGCGCCAGCAGCTCGAGCGCCACTCGCACCTCTACTACGTGCTCGACGCGCCGGAGATCGGCGACGACGAGTACGACGAGCTGTTCCGCGAGCTGCAGGACCTGGAGGCGCGGTACCCGGAGCTGGTGACCCCGGACTCGCCGACCCAGCGGGTCGGCGGGCAGGTGCTCGAGGGTTTCGGTCAGGTGCGGCACCTGCAGCCGATGCTGTCGCTGGCCAACGCGCGCGGGGCCGAGGAGCTGCAGGCATGGGAGCAGCGCGACCGGCGCATCCTCGAGGGAGCGGGGATGGGCGACGAGCCGGTCCGCTACGTGACCGAGCCGAAGATCGACGGCCTGGCCATCTCGCTCATCTACCGCGACGGCGTGCTGACGACTGGAAGTACGCGCGGCGACGGGCGGGTGGGCGAAGAGGTCACCCAGAACCTGCGGACGATCCGCTCGATCCCGCTGCGCCTGCGCGGCGCGCAGCCGCCGGCGGTCGTTGAGGTGCGCGGCGAGGCGTACCTGCCGATCGCCGCCTTCGGCCGCCTCAACGAGGAGCGCACGGCGGCCGGCCTGCCGGCGTTCGTGAACCCGCGCAACGCCGCCGCCGGCTCCATCCGCCAGCTCGACCCGGCGGTCGCGGCGGCGCGGCCGCTGGACGCCTGGTGCTACGCCGTCGGCTATGTCGATGCTGGCTCCGGCGCGGAGCGACCGGGGGGCGCGAGCACGCGGACGGGCGAGGCGAAGGGTGAGGAGGGGAGCGTCAGCACCGCCAAGACGAGTCCGGGCGAGGCCGGCGCAGAGAGCGTCAGCACCGCCGAGGCCGGCCCGGGCGAGCAGTTGGGTCTGGAAGTCGGCGAGACGACAGTGACGCCGGCCGCCGAGCGGGTCACCGAGGCGGCCGCCGCCGTCCTCACCCTCGACGACGGCACCCCGGTCGCCTCCCACTGGGACGTCCTGACCTGGCTGCGCGAGAACGGCTTCCGCGTGCACCCCGACGTCAAATGCAACGCGAGCATCGACGAGGCGGCCGACGAGTGCGCGGCCTGGGAGGAGCGCCGCGCCGAACTCGACTTCGACATCGACGGCGTGGTCGTCAAGGTCGACTCCTTCCGCCAGCAGGAGGCGCTCGGCGCCGTGAGCCACGACCCGCGCTGGGCGATCGCCTACAAGTTCGCGCCGACGACCGCGACGACCAGGCTCGAGAAGATCGACGTCAACGTGGGCCGCACCGGCGTGCTCACTCCGTTCGCGGTGCTCGACCCGGTCTTCGTCGGCGGGGTCACCGTCACCCACGCCTCCCTCCACAACGAGGACGACATCCACCGCAAGGACATCCGGCCCGGCGACACGGTGATCGTGCAGCGGGCCGGGGACGTGATCCCGCAGGTCGTGGGGCCGATGCTGCAGGAGCGCGGCCCCGACGTGCACACGTGGCAGATGCCGACTCACTGCCCGTCGTGCGGCAGCGAGGTGGTCCGCGAGGAGGGCGAGGTGGCGGTCCGCTGCCCGAACCGCTCCTGTCCGGCGCAGATCGTGGAGAGCATCCGTCACTTCGTGAGCAAGGACGCGATGGACATCGAGGGCGTGGGGGAGGAGCTCAGCGCACAGCTCCACGAGGCCGCGGTGATCGGCAACATGGCCGACCTCTACGAGGTGACGTGGGACGAGCTGGTCCGGTTGCCCGGCTTCGGCGGACGGTGGAAGGAGGAGAAGGACGGCTCGAAGACGTTCGTGCCACCGAAGGAGGCGCGCCGCGCCGACAACGTGCTGGCCGCCATCGCGGCGTCGAAGGAGCGGCCGTACGCGCGGGTGCTGTTCGCGCTCGGCATCCGCCACGTCGGCGCCGTGACCGCGCGCAGCCTGGTCGCCCGCTTCCCCGACGTCGACGCGCTGCAGGCGGCGACTGAGGAGGAGATGGCCGAGGCCGAGGGCGTGGGCCTCATAGTGGCCGGCGCCGTGAAGGCGTACTTCGCTGAGGCCCACAACCAGGAGACGGTCGCCAAGCTGCGGGCGCACGGCCTGCGCTTCTCCGAGGAGGCGCCCGAGCCGGCCGAGGGCCCGCTGAGCGGTCTGACGTTCGTGCTGACCGGCCGGCTCGAGGCGCTGACGCGCCCTGAGGCGTCGGAGCGCATCGAGGCGCTCGGCGGCCGAACGACGAGCTCTGTGAGCAGGAACACGAGCTACGTGATCGCCGGCGAGGACCCCGGCAGCAAGCTGGCGAAGGCCGAGAAGGCCGGCGTCACCGTCCTCGACGAGGCGGCCTTCCTCGAGTTGCTCGAGCGGGCGGAGGCCGGCGAGTCACCCGAGTCGTCGGCCTGACCGCCGGCGGAGGCCGGTCTTCGTCGCGGTCGACAAATCGATTCCTTCTGAGATGACGATTAAGAAAGCCACCGGGGGTGTTAACGTGCCGTTCCCACAACTCAACATGGTCTTAACATGACGTCACGAGAATGACCATGCCCCCTTTGCTGTAAGGTCGAAGCGAGACGACCCCACGAAGGGCGCGCCAGCGCCCTGGAGAGAAGCCCCGTTCCCCTCGGGGCTTTTTCTTGCCCGATCGCCGTGTGCCGCGTGCGGCCGCGTGCCGCGACACGTGCCGGCGCGGCTGTCACGCGGTCGGCGACGAACGCAGTTGGGGCTGTGGCGCGGCGGGCGACGAGCGCGGGGTCGGGGGCCGCGGGCGACGAGCAGGGGGTAGGGCACGGCGCACTGGGTGTTTGGTGGGCACATGGCGGGCGGCGGGTGAATGGGGCGGCGGAGCGGATTGCGCCGGCGGAGCGGATCGTGCCGGCGGAGCGGATCGCGGGGGTCGCACTCCCCCGCGCTGCGCGTGATCAGTCCTCGCGGACCTTCAACTCACCCTCTCCGTGCAGCCGCAGATCGCCCGAGGGAAGGCGGACGGGGTCTATCGTGAGGTAGCCCTCGATCGTGCTGCCCTCCTCGGCGTGACCGGTCATGCGCAGGCGTCGGCCGATCCACTTCTCCCCGGCCAGGGGGCTGCCGCAGAGGACTCCCTTCCACGGCTGCTCCGGATCCTCGCTGCCGGCACAGATCACGGCGAGGCTGCACTCGACGTGCTCGTCGTTGAGTGTCAGGGAGTCCAGCGTGAACATGTGGGGGGCGGGCATGGGCACCTCCAGGCTCGACAGGTGGACCCATCAAGATGCTTCCCGGGTCTCGCGATCACGGAACCCTCGACCTGTCTGGAGGTGGTCTCTCATCGGACAACGGCGGCAGCGCGTTGGGTCGCCAGGCTCTCGAGACCCCGTCGGCACTCGATGGTCGCCCGGCCGGCGCAAAGCGACTACGATGCACTGGATGCCGGGGACTTGATCTCGCGGGTCTTTCGCGCGAGTCCTCGCGCGAGTCTCCGGCGGCCCGGCCGGCGTAGCTCAGTTGGCAGAGCAGCCGCCTTGTAAGCGGCAGGTCGACGGTTCGAGTCCGTCCGCCGGCTCCACCCTCCGGCACTCAGGGTCCCCCGTCTCTAGGGTCGCCCGTCTCTAGGGTCCCTCGTCCTCTTCCGGTCCACCGCTTCTTCCATGCTCGTGCGCAAGCGGTCTCTCCCCGCATGCGACACGTGTCCGCGGAGCGAGGCGGGGAAGCCTCTTCACATTCAGCCAGATAACTGACAAACTACCGTGCATACGGGTACTCGCGTCGGCGAAGTGCATGGATATCAATCGTGCCGCGGTGTACGTGAGTACCCCGGATGGGTGGACGACGAGGGCCGGCGACGGCGACGAGGAGGAGTCGATGGACGGCAGGATCCCGACCCGCATGGGCGACGGGTCACTGGTGGAGCTGACCCGCGAGGAGATCCGCGGCGAGGTCGAGGAGGGCGTGGCGGTGGCCGTCAAGCGGGCCAAGGTCGAGCCCCTGGACGACTCTGAGATGGATCACATCACCGACATCTACGCCTCGTCGACACGCTTCACCGGGGTCGACATCGGCAACGAGGTCGTCCTCTCTTTCGACGGCACCGGCACCCAGCAGGTCGCCAGCCGCGTGCAGGACCTGCTCGCCTACGAGCAGATGCTCGGCGCCGATATGGTCGAGCTCTGGAACATGGACTACTCCTACAAGGCGGTGAAGGCGATCGTGCCGCCGGAGCAGGGGCTGCTTCGCTCGGCGCTGGCGCTGCTCACCGCCCCGGCCCACTACGGCGCGATGCCCGACCTGGGCGACTACACGAAGCCCGACGGCCCCATCGACAACTGGGCCGACCTGCTGCCGCAGGGCCGTATCGACGACGCCCGCGCGGCCCAGGAGGAGGCGGTCGAACTCGCCTCAAGCGACATGGTCTACGTGGCGGACAAGATGTGGGAGGCGGGCGCCGACGGCTCCGACTTCGACACCGCCGGGGCCGCCGGCGACGGCGACTTCCTGGCCACCCTGCTGGCGGTGGAGCGGCTGCGCGCGAAGCACCCCGACATGAGCATGGAAGTCGGGATGTCGAGCGAGTTCGTCATCGGCATGCACGGCGAGCTCGAGTACAAGGGCGCGCGCCTGGCCGGCGCCTGGCCGAAGGCGCAGCTGGAGGCGGTGCAGGCGGCCGGGGCGACCATCTGGGGCCCGGCCGTGAACGTCAACACCGGCAAGACCTGCGCCTGGAACTGCGCCCGCGCCGCGGCCCTCGTCAAGCCGGCGATGGCCGTGGCCGAGATCCCCGTCCACATGAACGTCGGCATGGGCGTCGGCGCGGTGCCGATGTGCCTGCGGCCGCCGGTCGACGCCGTCGCCCGCGCCTCCAGGGCGCTCGTGGAAGTGCTGGGCCTTGACGGCTTGTAGGTCGGTCTGGGCGACCCTCTCGGGATGGGGGCCTCACACGCCATCGCCTCGGGCATGGGCGGCATCCGCGCCGGCGGAGACCTGGTGGCGCGACTGCAGATGACCCGTGGCATGCGGCTCCCGGAGGCCAAGGAGTACGTGGCCGGCAAGCTCGGCTGCTCGACGAGGGACCTGAGCGATCCGCAGGTGATGTGGGAGGTGCGGGCCGAGAAGGGCTTCGGCCGCTTCCCCGATCAGGACACGGTGTTCGCCGACGAGCCGGCCGGCATGGAGGCGAAGTTCCGCATCTCCGAGGCGCTCGACATCCCCATCAACTGCTGCGAGCGGTTCAAGGAGCGCGCCGGCCTCTGACGCCGCAGCGCGCGGCCGACCTCGGACGTCGCGGCACCGCCGCCCGGACGGCGGTCAGCGGTCGAAGTCGGGCCAGGCCTGGGCGCGGGTGAGGCCGAGTTCCGCCGTGACGTGGTCGCGGAACGCTTCGATGGCCCGCTCGGTGACCGGGCCGGGGCAGGCCTGAAAGACGCGCTCCGCGATGGCCCGGATCGGCTGGACCTCTCTCGAGGTGCCGGCGGCGAAGGCCTCGGCAGCCTCGAGGGCATCCTGCCGGGTGCAGGAGCGCTCGGTCACCTCAAGGCGCCGCAGGACGACGCGGCGGGTGATGGAGTCGAGGATGCCGTCGCCGAGCGGCGGCGTGCACAGCTCGCCGCCGGGAGTGACCCAGAAGAAGCTCGCCTGCTGGACCTCCATGACGAGCCCGTCCGGTCGCACGAGCAGCGCCTCGTCGAAGCCGCGCTGTTCGGCCTCGCGTCTGGCGAGCATGTTCCCTGCGTACGAGAGCGTCTTCGCGCCGTGCAGCACCAGTCGCGGCGTGTCTTCGACGAACGCGAACCGGCCCTCCTTCGCCGGCGGCGACGGCTCGAGGATGAGGATGCGGCGCCCGCCGCGGGTGAGCACGATGCGCAGGTCGCAGGCGACCGGTCCGGCGTAGGCGAGCAACTCGGCGATCTCTTCCTCGAGCGTCTGACGCGGGCAGTCGAGCATGATGGTCCCACAGGTGCGCTCCAGCCGGTCGAGGTGCTCGCCGAGGGCGAACGGCCGCCCTGCGTAGCAGCGCAGGAACTCGAAGGCCCCGTCGCCGCGCAGCAGCCCGTCGTCGAGCAGCGGCACCTCGACGTCGCGCGCGTCGCCGATCTCCCCGTCGACGCTGGAGACCTCGCCGTCCAGCGCGATCGGCTCGATTGCCTGCAGCTCGTCGTCCGCCGGCCGCTCCGTCATGCCGCGAAAGAGATGTCGAGGAACTCGCGACCGGCCTCGCCGTGTTCAAGCCGGTCGGCGACGACCCGCAGGGCGAGTGCCTGCACATGCGCGATCGCCTCATCCCTCGTCTCGCCGCAGGCGAGCACACCCGGCAACTCAACGACCTCTGCGATCCAGCGGCCGTCGGTCTCCTGCTCGAGTTCGATCCTGAACGCGACCGACATGGCATTCCTTTCCACGACCCGCGCCAAGGATACTACCCGCGAACTGGGCGGCACGCCCTCGGCTCAGGGTAGACATCCCGCCGCGATGCCTCCGCTCGCGGTAGACATTCCACGCGCACGTCCTCCGCTCGGGGTAGACGTTCCACCCGCCACCCCGTTGACGTTGCCCGGACCCCATTGCATTCGCCCGCCGTTCCCCGACAATGAGGCCCAAGGGGCGGGGAGATCGCTGTGGGCCAGCTTGTAGGTGACGTTGCGACCGAAGCGAGGGGACGCCCGCCGGTCCCCGACAATGGAGAACGGGACCGCGAGACATACGGGGGCGGTGAGGCGAGATGTCGGAGTTGATGGGCCAACTGCGCGAGGCGCTGCAGTCGCGCCACTACAGCCTGCGCACCGAGCAGTCGTACTGTCTGTGGGTGAGGCGGTTCATCCTCTTCCACGGCCTGCGGCACCCGGCGAAGATGGCCGGGCCGGAGATCAACGCCTTCCTGACCCATCTCGCCGTGGAGCAGAAGGTGAGCGCCTCGACGCAGACGCAGGCGCTCTCGGCCCTCCTCTTCCTCTACCGTCACGTGCTCGGGCAGGAGATCGGCGAGCTGGGCGACCTGATCCGCGCCCGGGCGCCGCGCCGCCTCCCGGTCGTGCTGACCCGCGACGAGGTGAGGTCGGTCCTCGTCCACCTCCACGGCGACAAGTGGCTGATGGCCTCGCTCATGTACGGCTCCGGTCTGCGGCTCTCGGAGTGCCTCAACCTCCGGGTCCACGACCTGGAGCCGAAGCGCGGCGAGGTCCTGGTCCGCGACGGCAAGGGCGCCAAGGACAGGGTGACGATGCTGCCCGCCGCGCTCGGCGGCGAGCTCAGGGGTCATCTGAGGGACGTCAAGGCCGTGCACGAGCGGGACCTTCAGGATGGCTGGGGCAGCGTCCCGCTCCCGGAAGCGCTCGAACGGAAGTACCCCAACGCCCCGAAGGAGTGGCGCTGGCAGTGGGTCTTCCCGCAGCAGCGTCGCTGGAGGGACAGGAAGACGGGGGAGGAGGGCCGCCACCACGTGCACCAGACGGTCGTGCAGCGGGCGGTGAAGGAGGCGGTCGCCAGGGCCGGCATCGTGAAGCGCGCCGGCTGCCACACGCTGCGCCATTCGTTCGCCACGCACCTGCTCGAATCGGGCTACGACATCCGCACGATCCAGGAGCTCCTCGGACACAAGGACGTACGAACGACCATGATCTACACCCACGTCCTGAACAAGGGCGGCCACGGCGTCCGGAGCCCCCTCGATGGACTCATCGACTGACCCGCCCACTGTGGCACTGAGCGCCGGGGCGAATGAGCCGTCGGCCACGTGGCCCGCTCCATCATCGCGTTCGCCGGACACCAGCGCGTGGTAGCACACATGTACTACTTCACCTCAGCACCAGTGAGGAGGGTGATGTGACGCGCGGACTCAAGCTTCGCCGGGCCGGCGGCTCGATCAGCGTCACGCTGCCCAAGGACATGGCCGACCGTCTGCACCTGGCGGCTGGCGACACCGTCCTGGCGGTCGAGACCGACCGCGGCATCCTGCTGACCCCCTACGACCCCGAGGTCGACGAAGCGCTGGCCATCGCAGGGAGGATGGCCGGCAGGTACCGCGACGCCCTGCGCGAGCTGGCCAAGTAGGCGGTGGGAGCACGAGTGGCCGATCCGCGCTGGGTCGAGCGGCTGGTCGTCGAGGCTGTCCAGCTCGACCTGGTCCGCGAGCACGGCGGCATGCCGGGGCTTCGCGACGAGCATGCCATTGAGTCCGCGCTGGCGCGACCTCGACAGCAGCATGCCTACGGGGCGGGTGCCGATCTGGCGCGGCTGGCGGCCGCCTACGGCCACGGCTTGGCGCGCGGCCATCCGTTCAACGACGGCAACAAGCGGATCGCCTTCGTGACCATGGCCGTCTTCCTGGGTCTCAACGGTCACGAGATCGACGCTCCCGAGACCGAGGTCGTCGAGGTCATGGTCGCGCTGGCCGCAGGCCGTCTTGCCGAGGACGAGTTGGCTGGGTGCCTTCGCGACCGAATCGCGCCGACCTCCTGACCTGACTCCGGCAACGTGTCATACTGAGACTGCGTATGAACGCGCGCCGACCTTCATGGCGGGAGGTGCTGACTCCATGACCTGCAGGACAGAATGGCCCACCAGAGGCGCGTCGATCTCACGCCTCTCACAGACCCCCGCCCGCCGCCGCACCGCCATACCAACACCGCACAATCCTTGTTAGCCGGATGCGAAGAGCCGAGTTCACAAGCGTTGTCGACGAAGTGATCGTGCCGGTCCTCGAACCACACGGCTTTCGGCGTGTGGAGAAGCCGGACGGGTGGATCACGCCGGGAGTCCTCTTTGAGTCGAACAACCGGTGGTTCGCCGCAAGCTGGGACTGGCGCGACCGCTATCTTGATGCCGTTCTCGGACGGCTCTTCTTGTTCAGTGACGTGCTTCCTCGCGTCATCGTGTTCGGGCCGTTGTCTGTCGCGAAGACCGGTGACGCGGAACCCGACGAGGTCTTCGTTCGGAGGGAGCTATCTGACGTTGCGCTTCGTCTCCCCGCAGTACTGGAACGCTTCGACGAACTGTACCCACCATCGGTCGTCATGTCCGAGTCGACGGCGTCACCGGACCGCGCGATGCGGAAGGCCGCACGCGAATTCGTGCGGCTACTGGGGCCCGAGATCACGTTGGAAGAGTGGCGGAACCTTGTCGAACGCGCCGAGCACGGCACCGGCTAACAAGGGCATGCAGTCGGTCAACGCAAAGCGTTGCCGCTGATGCCCCCGACGTTAGGCGTATGAAGGGGGAAGCGCCGTGCTGAAACGCTTCAGGAAGGGCGAAACGCCATCTGTCTCCGTCCAGATGCGCGACCTCATGTTCGGTGACGTCCCTCTCGCCGACTGGATCAAGTCC